>PPYF01026493.1_pt1 | contig 190335 bp, 145 predicted proteins | sample 1559871 | NCBI WGS metagenome assembly PPYF01 (sample SAMN08240021, study PRJNA423297) | Human gut metagenome, whole genome shotgun sequencing project.
CCACCACGGTTGCCGCCGCGATCGCCATAGCCACCACGGTTGCCGCCAAAGCCGCCGCGACCGCCACGGTCGCCGCCACGGTCACCAAAGCCGCCACGGCCGCCGCGATCGCCACCGCGACCGCCACGGTCACCGCCACGGCCACCGCGATCGCCAAAGCCGCCGCGACCGCCACGGTCGCCGCCACGGCCGCCACGGTCGTCACGGCCGCCGCGAGGACCGCGGTCCTCGTCCAGGCCCATGGCGACGAGCGGAGCGATAACCTTATCGAGAGCGGCCATCAGCTCGGTGGCCTCCTCATAAGAAAGCTCGGGCAGGAGCTTCTCCTTCTTGTTGGCAAGCTCGACCAGGCCCTCAGCGGCATCCTCGGCGGCGAAGACAACAATCTTGCGCATATCGCCATCGGCGTCGTCGATGCGGCCGACCAGATCGGCAGCCTCGGCCTCGGCCATCAGGCCATCGAGCTCACGGAGGCGCATGCCCAGCAGGTCGGACATTTCCTTCTGCTCCATCTTGGGCTTGAGGTCAAGAAGCTTGATGGCGCGCTCGATGTTCGCCATGCGCTCGGCCTTGGCCTCCTCCTCCTTGGAAATAGCAAAGCGACGGCTACGCAGCAGGCGGGCGGCCTTCTGCATCTTGTCCATCAGCTCTTCGTCATCGTAATCAACGGCGGCCTCGACAACCTCGGCCTCCTCCTCGGCGGAAACCTCGTCAGCAGCCTCAACCTCGGCAGCTTCGGTCTCCACGGTCTCGACTGCCTCAACCTCGGCAGCCATGGTCTCGTTCTCGGTCTCGTTCATGATCTCTTCGTTCTCGGACATGAGACTCCTTCTTAGCCCTCTCGGGCATCATCGCCCCATTCGCGGGGCCCGTCGCGCACTCTTTGCGCTTTAAACATTCATGCCTCTCGGCAAAACGTCCATTAGTTTATGGTGTTGCCATCCAATCTAGCTGCAGAATCTATGTGCACACATTAATGCGACATGTCGCGGTATCATGGCCTGAACCAAACGTATCCACCTTAAGGAGCCCGCCATGATTAAGCCCATCATGAAATCCGAGTTCTTTTTACGCCTGCCTTCCGAAGACGCGGAGCCCGACGACGCCGTGATCGGGCAAGACCTCCTGGATACGCTCCATGAGCATGAACACGAGTGCGTGGGCCTCGCCGCCAATATGATCGGCGTGCGCAAACGCATCATCTGCGTAAAAGACGGCAGCAAGTCGCTGCTCATGTACAACCCGCAAATTCTTGAGCAGGTCAACGCTTATCAGACGAGCGAAGGATGCCTCTCGCTGATCGGCGAGCGTCCCTGTACCCGCTATCGCCGCATTAAGGTTGAGTATCTGGACGAGAACTTCGTCCACCGCATCAAGAACTTCTCGGGCTACACCGCCGAGATCATCCAACACGAAATCGATCATTGCAACGGCGTCGTTATATAGTTCCGCGAGTCAAGGAAAATGATCTGTTTTCCTCCGTCCCTAATGGACCATGATAACGACGCAGGCTGAGTATACGACAGCGAGCGAGCCGCATTTGCACCAAGGTGACGTGAAACGAAAGGGCGCTGACCTTCTGGTCGCGCCCTTGAAGTTGAACGTCAGATTGGTGTGAATGCGGCTCGCGCAGCGTCAAGCGGTCCGCCGTTCGGTAGAACGGCGGAACTAGTTACGCTTGGCGGTAATGATCGAAGAAGTCGGCGAGGTCTTCAAGGGACTCTTTGAGTACTTCCATGCGCGGCAGGTACACGATGCGGAAGTGATCGGGCTCGGCCCAGTTAAAGCCGCCGCCGCGCGTGATCAGAATCTTCTTCTCGTGCAGCAGGTCAAGGGCGAACTGCTCGTCATCGGTGATGTTGAACTTCTTCACATCCATCTTGGGGAAGATGTAGAACGCCGCACGCGGCTTAACTACCGAGATGCCGTCAATCTTGCTGAGTGCCTCATACACAAAGTTGCGCTGCTCGTAGACACGGCCGCCGGGACGGATGTAGTCGTTAACGGACTGATGGCCACCGAGTGCCGTCTGAACGATCGACTGAGCCGGCACGTTGGAGCACAGGCGCATGTTGGAAAGCATGTTGATGCCCATGATGAAGTCGCTCATGCAGCGCTGGTTGCCCGAGAGCACCATCCAGCCAATACGATAGCCCGCAATCATGTGCGACTTGGAAAGGCCACTAAAGGTAACGCAGGGCAGGTCGGGGGCGAGCGAGGCAATCGAGACGTGCTCGTAGCCGTCCATGCACAGGCGGTCGTAGATCTCATCGGCAAAGATCATCAGCTGATGCCTGCGTGCAACCTCGACGATGCCCTCGAGCACCTCGCGCGGATAGACGGAACCCGTGGGGTTGTTGGGGTTGATGATGACGAGGGCCTTGGTCGCGCTCGTGATCTTGGACTCCATATCCTCCAGGTCGGGATACCAATCCGCCTGCTCATCGCACAGATAGTGCACAGGATGACCGCCGGCAAGGGTTGCGCACGCCGTCCAGAGCGGATAGTCGGGGCTGGGGATCAGAATCTCGTCGCCATTGTCGAGCAGCGCGTTCATCGAAAGCTGAATGAGCTCGGACACGCCGTTGCCCGTGTAGATATGCTCCATCTGAACGTTGGGCAGGCCCTTGATCTGCGAATACTGCATGATCGCCTTGCGCGCGGAGAACAGGCCACGCGAGTTGGAATAGCCTTCGCAGTCGGGCAGCTGCTGGCGCATGTCCTTGATGACCTCATCGGGCGTGCGGAAACCGAAGGGCGCCGGGTTACCGATATTGAGCTTGAGGATGCGCTCACCCTCGTCCTCCATACGGGCGGCCTCGTCGACGACGGGACCGCGCACGTCATACAGGACGTTATCGAGCTTGGTGGATTTAGAAAAAGTACGCATGGTGGTGCTCCTTGCAATTTGAGCTGAGGGATGGGGTTCGGGCTTGGAATCGTTGCGGGGTGATGATGCCTCGCCTTGATCGGCGTCGCCGGCAAGCAGCCAGGTAACATCGACCTCCAAAATACGAGCGAGCAGCTCAGCCACATCGCGCCGCGGGATCGTCTTGCCGCTCACATATTGGCTCATCTGACTCTTGCCGAGTTTTTTGCCGAGCATCTCCGATGCGCGGATCACGTCCGACTGGCGAACGTCGCGATCGGACATAGCCTGTCGCAGGCGATCGCTAAACGTCTCTTGGGCCACTAGAACCTCCTTGCTGGCAAAGTTCAATTTATAGAACACGAATTGAACCATGGTTCAATTTAGCAAGCAGTATAACGCGGCACCTCATTCGATAGTTCAATTTCATAAGAAAATGTACCGGGCTCCGAGATTTGCCCAAAGCGGACAATGGTGTGTACACGTTTAGAGGTATTCGAGGAAACGGGCGGCAGCAAGCGAAACATCGGCCGTTCGATATATGGCGTTGATCTGCCGATGGGGATGTCCCTCGAGCGAACGCACGGCAACATCGAACTGACAACGGCGCAAGATGAGCGCGGGAAGAATGCTCACACCCAGGCCGTCCTCGACCATAGCCATGATCGCATAATCATCCCAGGTCGACAGCTTGGAGCGCACCGTCAGCCCCGCCCGGCGGAACAGCGGCGTAATCTCGTCATCGGTGCCGCGTTCTAGCAGAATAAACTGCTCGTTGGCTAAATCGGTAAGAGAAACGACCTCCGCCGTGGCAAGCGAGGAGTCCGCTGGCACCACGGCCATCAGCTCGTCTTGCACCAACGGTCGCGACGCCATGCCGGCGCCGCGTGGCTCGCGCGGAATAAAGCCCAGGTCGCAGCGGCCCTCTGCCACCCATTGCTCAATCTCGGAGTAATCACCCATCAGCAACTCATAATCGACATCCGGATGATCGGCGCGAAAGCGCGCAATCACCGGCGGCAGCACGTGGGTCGCCACACTCGAAAACGTACCGATGCAGATTTTGCCGCGCATGAGTCCACGCATCTCATCCACCCGTCGCTGCAAGCGAGTGAATTCCTCGCAGAGCGCCTCGACAGCCGGCATGACCTGCCGCCCGTCGGCAGAAAGAGCCACGCCCTCGCGACTGCGGTCGAGCACCTTAAAACCCCAGTCGGCCTCAAGATCGGCCACCATACGGCTCACGCCCGACTGCGAATAGCTCAGGCGCTCGGCAGCACGCGTAAAGCTTCCGGCGCGCACCGTCTCCAGCAGCACCTGCATCTTTTGAATATTCGTTTCCACGGCACCCTTCCACCTTTGCATGAGTTTTTGTCATGTTCTCCATGCATTATATTCGCTTTTCTTCTAGAGCCAGTTCACCCATAGTGAACATGCTCAGATATAGAGGGGATGTCAGCGCATGAACAACGGACTGTTTACGTACTTAGCAGCATTGCTATTGTTTGGCTCCAACGGCATCATCGCCGCCGCCATCGCGCTGCCGAGCTCCGATATCGTGCTACTGCGCACGTTTTTGGGCGCACTCTCGCTTGTCACCATCCTCGCCATCACCCAACGCCATAAGTTGCAGGCGCCATCTCGCCCCCGCGAAGCCGCGGCCCTCCTCCTCTCGGGAGCCGCGCTGGGCACCAGCTGGATTTTTCTGTTCCGCGCCTACCAGACGATCGGCGTCGGCGTATCCTCGCTGCTGTACTACTGCGGCCCCATCATCGTTATGGCGCTCTCCCCACTCATCTTTGGCGAAAAACTGACCGGCGGCAAAATCGCCGGGTTTATCGCCGTCGCCTGCGGCGCCTTCCTCATCGCGGCACAAGGTCTGGGCGGCAATATGCCCATTGCGGGTATCGCCTGCGGCATCGCCTCGGCATTTTGCTATGCGCTGATGGTCATCGCCAGCAAGGGCGCGCCACACATCGAGGGCCTCGAGAACTCCGCGCTCCAGGTGAGCGCCGCCTTTGTGACCGCGCTGGTCCTCACGCTCATCACGCAGGGCGCCCCCTCGTTCCTGTCCGCCGGCGTCGCCGCCAGTATTGATTGGCGCGCCGTCGTCATGCTCGGCGTCGTCAATACCGGCATCGGTTGCCTGCTCTACTTTAGTGCTGTCGCCAAGCTGCCCGTCCAGACCGTCGCGGTCGTCGGCTATCTCGAGCCGCTTTCGGCCGTCGTGTTCTCGGCCGTCCTTTTAGACGAAGCCATAACACCGGTCCGCCTGATGGGCGCCGCGCTTATCATCGGCGGCGCGATTTTTTGCGAACTCGCCGGCAAACGCGCAAGCGCCAAGGCCGGCATCGCCCAGGCAGCACGCGCTTAAAAGCCCCTCTTCAGTTTCGAAGCAGGAGCACGTCTGCGGTTATCACATTGCAGCAAGCTATTTAACGGATATGCCCTGCTTTGAAATGCCGCCTGCGTACATGAATAATCCCCAGCTGAGGATTATTGTCTAAAACACCCCGATGTGCCAAACTGCTCTTATATGTATAAAGATGGCATAAAGGTCTACTGCCCTTGGCAGAGGCCAGATGTCTAAGGGAGTCCACGTGGCACACACCAAACTGGAGGCAAACCTCCAAGACCAGCATGGGCAGGGCGGGCACGGAGCAATTCCCCTCTCCGCTGGCATGCTGCTCGTAACGCTCGGCGTCGTCTATGGTGACATCGGCACGAGCCCCATGTACACCATGAAATCAATCGTCGCCAACAACGGCGGCATCGGTACCGTCAGCGAGGACATGATCTTGGGAGCGCTTTCGCTTGTCATCTGGACCATGACGCTCGTGACCACGGTCAAGTACGTGGTTATCGCCATGAAGGCCGATAACCACAACGAGGGCGGCATCTTCGCCCTGTTTAGCTTGGTGCGCAAAGTGGCGCCGTGGCTGATCCTTCCCGCCATGATCGGCGGCGCGGCGCTGCTCGCCGACGGCATCCTCACCCCCGCCGTCACGGTTACCACAGCCATCGAGGGTCTGCGCACCATCGAGTGGGGTCACGCGCTATTGGGTGACGGGCAAACCAACGTCATCATTATTACCATCATCATTATCTGCGGCCTGTTTGCCATGCAGCGCGCCGGCACCTCGTCAATCGGCAAGCTGTTCGGCCCGCTCATGACGCTGTGGTTCTTGTTCCTAGCAGGCGCCGGTCTGTTCAACATGCTCGGCAACCTGTCCATCTTGCGCGCGCTCGACCCCATCCGCGGCGTCATGTTCCTGTTCTCGCCCATCAACCACTCGGGCATCATGGTGCTCGGCTTCGTCTTTCTGTCGACGACCGGCGCCGAGGCCCTCTACTCGGACATGGGCCATGTGGGCAAGGCCAACATCTATGCATCCTGGCCGTTTGTTAAGGCGGCCCTTATCCTCAACTATCTGGGTCAGGGAGCTTGGCTGCTCGCCAATAACTCCAACCCCCAGATGCTCGCGATGGATATCGTCAACCCGTTCTATATGATGCTCCCCGAGCCCCTGCGCCCCTTTGCCATCGTGCTTTCGGCCGTGGCGGCCATCATCGCCTCGCAGGCCCTCATCACCGGCTCGTTCTCGCTGGTATCCGAGGCAACGCGCCTCAACCTTATGCCGCACCTGCGCATCCACTACCCCAGCGACACCAAGGGCCAGCTTTATATTCCACTCGTCAACAACATCATGTGGGTCGGCTGCGTCTTCATCGTGCTGCTGTTCCAAAACTCCGAGCGCATGGAGAGCGCCTACGGCCTCGCCATTACCGTGACCATGCTCATGACCACGACGCTTTTGACGAGCTACATCGCCGGCGTCCTCAAGCACAAGCTGGGTGCCTGCGTCTTCGCCCTGCTCTTTGGTGCCATTGAGCTGTGCTTCTTCGCTTCGTGCCTCACCATGTTCTTTGACGGCGGCTACGTCATGATCTTCCTGGCCGCACTGCTGTTTGGCCTTATGTATGTGTGGCGCCGCGGTACTGCCATCGAACGCACGCAGACGATTCTGCTGCCCGTCTCCAAGTACATCGACCAGCTCAACCGCCTGCGCAATGACGAGACCTATCCCGTGCTCGCTGACAATCTGGTATTTCTCACCAACAGCCCCGACCCGCTCACGCTCGACCGCGACGTGCTCTATTCCATCCTGGACAAGCACCCCAAGCGCGCCAAGGCATATTGGTTCATTAACGTGCACGTTACCGATGAGCCCTATACGCACGAGTATTCCGTTGAGACCTTTGGCACAGACTTCCTGTTCCGCGTGCGCTTGGACCTGGGCTTTAAGGTCAACCAGCGCGTTAATGCCTACCTGCGCCAGATCGTTGGCGACCTGATGGCATCGGGTGAGTTGCCGCCGCAACATCACACCTACTCTATCTACGAGACACGCGGCAACGTGGGCGACTTCCGTTTTTGCATGCTGCGCAAGATGCTTGCCCCCGAAACGGACATCAACCGCAACGACCACCGCGTGATGGCCATCAAGTACGCCGTCCGCCGCGCCTGCGGAAGCCCGGCACGTTGGTATGGTCTCGAGAACTCGGCCATCATCATTGAGTACGTACCGCTCTTTGCCCGCATGCGTCCGGCAGTCAAGCTCGTACGCACCCAGGTGCCGCTCGAGATCCTGATCGAAGAGGCCGAGGAAATGGAAGTCGACATCTTCTCGGACGACCTGGTCAACGGCAACGAAGCCGGTAGGGACATGAACGTCGACCCCACCGAATTGCTCGAGAGCGTCGCCGATACGCCCGAACAGCAACAGCTCGACGGTCTCGAGAGCGAACAACTCAACGACGCCAACTTCTAGCGCCGTCGCCCATCGACGATAGCGGCCCTGCACCTCACGGGAGATGCAGGGCCGCTTTGCATTGCAGTAAAGCTATCGGCTACGAACGGCGCGGCTCGGGAACCACGAGCCTATCGGGGCTCGCGCCCTCGGCATCCATCAGGCTCACGTAGCGAATCGACGGATCCCCATACATCGCGTAGTAATAATTGCCCGTGCGCGCGCTAAAGCATCCGGTATAGATAGTCTTCTCGAACTTGCCATCACCCATCCTGGACGCCCCCTCAATCATCACCACGCCCTCGAGTGAACGGAACATGCGGACGACGTTTTCGGTCTCGCTCTCCTTTTGCGGGTAATTGGCATTGAGGTACGCCGCCTTTACAAAACGGCTCGGCGAATAGCAGTCACCCGGAATACCGCGCATGCCGGCACCCGCGCCATAGGGCTTGAGCTCGGCGCCACGCCATGTCGCCGTCTGCGGAAAATCGCTTGTGGCCGTGATATAGGTGCGCAGGTTTTCCATGTGCCACGGGAAGGTGGGCTGATTGGCAAGGGTGTCGACCGGATCGTCGTATACATGCAGGCCGTCAGCCATCATCTCGACCACGATGCTGCGCTGGCTGTCGCCGATAATCCAATGGAGCAGCGACACGCCCAGCCCCTCTCCTGCAGATTTGGCAACAATCACCGTATCGCGCAACGCGGCCTCGACCTCATCGACCGTCGAGAACGTCGCTGCCACCCACAGGGGAAACTCATAGGCCGCGATATTGGTCTTGCCATCAACCGGGCCCTCGGCATACTCGGCATAACCCGGGAAATTGAGACCCGCCACGGCGAGGCCCGCATCGTTGCCGCAGTCGAAGAACATAGGGTAGTTCTTGTAATCGATGCACATACCGATCACCGCGTGTGCCGCTGTCACGTCGTCGATAAACGAATACGGAATGTGAAATCCGCGCGGCATCACGCGAACCTGTTGGCCGTAGTCAAAGCTCCAGTCGAGGTTGCGGCCCAGATACATGTGGCCAGAATTATCGGTAAATCGAATACTCGTGCACATAGCGCCTCCTAGCCTTACGTTCTTGCTAAGGTTATTGTCTCCAAACAAAAAGGCGCTAAACACAAAAGCCCGGACATGACAACAATGCCACGCCCGGACCAAAAGAGACGAAGTGCGGTGCTGTAGTCACCCTAGACAAGTTTACCTTGGCAGTGATCGATCATATGCTGGATCATCTGCGCCTCAAAGCCCGCGTAGTCGCGGCGGCACTCCTTCATCTTGCCGTCGACGATCTGGTCAAAGGCAACCTTGCACTTGATATAGCGCGTGGACTTGGTGACCTCCTCGTGCGTCAGGCAGCTCTCCTCCATCTTGCTGGCGCCCAGGCCAAACACCAGACGGGGGTTGTAGAGCACGTGGGGCTCGCCGGCGTCGTCCAGGTAGACGCAGACCTTCTTGGTAACGCCAATCTGGTTAGCGGCAAGGCAGCCGGCTTCGTCGAGCGACTTGATGGTATCGATCAGGTCCTGAGCAACCGACTCGTCCTCGACGGTCGCAACCTCGCAACGCTGGGACAGGATAGCCTCGTCGTGGCAGAGCTCTTTAATCATACGTTCCTCCATAGGGGTCGTTGTAACCGCTTAAGTATACGGTACCCACACATTTTCATGCGAAAAATACCGTCCGTCTGCCACAAAGCGCCGAACATCAACATGCGAGGAACAACAGCGTCGTAAAGGGGCTATAGTGGGTGAGTTCGTGTCAATCGGCCTAAACTCGGGGCCGAACAAGGAAAGGGTATGCATGGACGAACTATTTCACGTCAGTGAGCGCAAGTCCACAATCGGGACCGAACTTCGCGCTGGACTGACAACATTCCTGGCGATGGCCTACATCATCGCCGTCAACCCCGCGGTGCTCTCGGGCGCTGGCATCGATGCGGGAGCGCTCGCCTGCGCCACCTGCCTGGGCGCCGGCATCATGACCATCTGCATGGGCATCTTCGCTAACCGCCCGCTCGCCTGCGCGTCGGGCTTAGGCGTCAACGCGATGATCGCTGGAATCACCACCACCGTCTGCGGCGGTGACTGGCACGTGGCCATGAGCGTCATCTTCCTCGAGGGTATCGTCATCTTGCTGCTCGTGCTTTGTGGCCTGCGCGAGGCCATCATGGACGCCATCCCGGTTGTCCTGCGTCACGCCATCTCGGTGGGTCTGGGCCTGTTCATCGCCATGATTGGCCTGTGCGATGCCGGCATTATCACCGCTGGCGCCGGTACACTCGTCGGTCTGGGCGACATCACCTCCCCCACCTTCATCGTCGGCATCATCTCCATCCTGGTGACAGTCGCCCTCGCCTGCCGCAACGTCCCCGGCTCGCTGCTCATCGGCATCGTCGTCGCCGTCATCGCCGGTATCCCCCTAGGTGTGACCCAGGCTCCGACCGGTATCATCGCCCCGCTCGACTTCTCGAGCATCGGTGGCCCCATCGCCGACGCCGGCGGCGTGCCCGCCATCGTCAAGGTCCTTACCGACCCCACACTCCTCGTCATCTCGTTCTCGCTGCTCATGAGCGACTTCTTCGACACCATGGGCACCGCGATGGCCGTGGCCAAGCAGGGCGAGTTCCTCACCGACGACGGCAACGTCGAGGATATCAAGGAGATCCTGATCGTCGACTCCGCCGCCGCCGCTGTGGGCGGTTTCATGGGCGTCTCCTCCATCACCACCTTCGTCGAGTCCACCTCTGGCGCTGCCGACGGTGGCCGCACGGGCCTCACCTCCGTCACCACCGGCGTGTTGTTCATTCTCGCCGCGTTCTTCTCCCCCATCGTCACCATCGTTTCCAGCGCCGCCACCTGCGGTGCTCTGGTCTACGTCGGCTACCTCATGATGAGCGAGGCCTCCGAGATCGACTGGTCCGACGTGTCGCAGGGTTTCCCGGCGTTCATGATTGTCGCCGGCGTGCCCTTCACCTACTCCATCTCTGCCGGCATTGGCCTGGGCTTTATCGCCTACGTGATCGTCGCGCTCTTTAAGGGCGAGGCCTCCAAGATCAAGCCGCTCATGTGGATCGCAGCCCTTGCCTTCCTCGTCTACTTCTTCGTAGCGTAACGGCATAGTCTGCCGAAGCAAAACAACAAGGCGCGGAGTCGCATCGAACGGCTCCGCGCCTTTCTTTTAGCGTCTGCCCCCGTGCCAGCGTGCGACAATTGAGGCTGTCAATATCACAACACCGAGAGAAGCCTGCCTTGGAAGCGCATCATAAGCAGATAACCGTTTATTCAGAGTGTGTGGAAGGCGCGCCCGTCATCTACCTCCCCGTGGTTATGGGCGACGGTAGTGAAGTCTACGAGCGCTGCCGAGAGCTCGACTGCCCGCCATTCACCCTTGTCGCCATTGGAGGGCTCGATTGGAATCGCGAGCTGAGCCCCTGGGAATGTGAGGGAACTATACGAGATGCCGAGCCCTTTGGTGGACAGGCTGCTGGTTTTCTTGACGAGTTGTTGAAGCAGATAATCCCCCAGGCCGAATCATCGCTCCCGCAACCGCCCGCCTGGCGCGGCGTTGCCGGCTACTCGTTGGCGGGTCTTTTTGCACTGTGGACACTTTGGCAAACAGATGTCTTTGAGCGCGCGGCAAGTGCATCGGGGTCGCTGTGGTTCCCCGGCTTTATCGACTACGCGCGCGAGCGCACGATGACAGCCACGCCCGACGCCGCCTATCTGTCGCTCGGTAAAAAGGAAACCAAGACGCCCAACCGCATGATGCGGCACGTACTCGACGATACGCACGCGATGGAAGAGCTGTTTATAGAGCGTGACATTCCAACAACGCTGGAGCTCAACCCCGGCAACCACTTTGCCCAAACTGACCTGCGCATGGCGCGCGGCATCCACTGGATACTGACGCATTAAAAATGGCGCCCACGCGTACATACGCATGGACGCCATTTTTAATTTGGCTGAACGCAGCTACTATTCAGCAGTCTCCTCAAGCTCGGAAGTATCGAACTCAAAGTCATTACCGGGCAGGATGGCGTTGAGCACAATGCCCACCAGCGAGCCCACGGCAAGGCCCGAAAGCGAAATCGTCACGCCGCCCAGCTCCAGCACGATGGCACCGGCGGTACTGTAGGCAATGCCGAGCGAAAGCACGAGCACCAGCGCCGCAACCAGCACATTGCGGTTGTTCTGGAAATCGACCTGGTTTTCGATAAGGTTGCGAACGCCCACGGCACTGATCATGCCGTAGAGCACGAGCGACACGCCGCCGATAACGCACGCCGGCATGGCGGCAATCACCGCAGCGAACTTGGGGCAGAACGAGAGAACAATGGCACAGCACGCGGCAATGCGAATCACGCGTGGGTCGAACACGCGCGTAAGCGCAAGCACGCCGGTGTTCTCGCCATACGTAGTGTTGGCCGGAGCGCCAAAGAGCGAAGCCAGAATCGTGGCAAGGCCGTCGCCGAGCAACGTGCGATGCAGACCGGGATCGGCAATGTAATTGCGTTCGCAGGTAGAGCCAATGGCGGAGATATCGCCAATGTGCTCAATCATGGTCGCAAAGGCCAGCGGCATGATGGTGATGATGGCCGTCGTGGCAAGACCGCTATCGAACTGCGGGCCAAAGAGCGCAAACACGGTGTTGTCCCACACGATGGGCAGACCGACCCAGGGGGCGGCTGCGACGCCAGAGAAGTCGACCTCGCCCAACGCGGCCGCAACGGCATAGCTCACCACAACGCCCAGCAAAATCGGCACGATCTTGACCATGCCGCGGCCCCAGATGTTGCAGATGACGATCACGGCCACAGCGATAACGGCGACAAGCCAGTTGGTCTGGCAGTTGGCAATGGCAGAGCTCGCCAGGATCAGGCCGATGGAAATGACGATGGGACCGGTCACCACCGGCGGAAAGAAGCGCATGACACGCTTGGCGCCAAATGCGCGGAACAGCGCCGCCAGCACCGGATAGAGCAGGCCGGCGCAGGCAACGCCCAGGCAAGCGTAAGGCAAAAGCTCGGCCTCGCCGTTGGGTGCAATGGCGGCATAACCCGCGATAAAGGCAAACGACGAGCCCAGAAACGCGGGCACCTTACCGCGCGATAGAAAATGAAACAGCAGCGTGCCGATGCCGGCGAACAGAAGCGTCGCCGAAACGGAAAGGCCGGTGAGTACGGGCACGAGCACCGTGGCTCCGAACATCGCAAACATGTGTTGCAAACCCAACACGAACATGCGCGGGCGGCCGAGCGATGATGCATCGTAGATGGCATCGGTGACGGCGGGCGTCGAGGATTGGGACATGGAAGTCCTTTCATGATGGAAGGGCGATCAGGCATATCGGATAACCTGCCCGAACGATACGATCCGAACCATTGTACGTGATACGCCATGTCTCGCACGCACCGTCACCTACAAGCGGTAGCGTTACTTCCAAACGCGCTCGGCGATGCGCTTGACCAGCGCGATCTTTGCCCACTGCTCGTCCTCGGTCAGCTTGTTGCCAATCTCGCAGCTGGCAAAGCCGCACTGGGGCGACAGGTACAGGTTCTCGAGCGGCACATACTTTGCGGCCTCGTGGATACGTTCGACGATAACGTCCTCGTCCTCAAGCTCAGCCGCCTTGGTGGTCACCAGGCCCAGCACGACCTTCTTGCCGGGAGCAACGTACTTGAGCGGCTCAAAGCCACCGGCGCGTGGCGTATCGAACTCAAGGTAGAACGCGTCGACGTTCTCATGTGCGAACAGGTACGGCGCAATGGGATCATAACCACCCTCGAAGGCATACGTGGAGTGATAGTTGCCGCGGCACACGTGCGTGTTGATAACCAGATCGTCGGGCTTGCCCGCGATGGCGGCATTGTTGAGCGCCACGCCTAGCTCGGACACCTTTTGCAGGTCAACCGGGCTCATGCCGGTCTTGGACACAAAGTCGGTATCGCAATAGATGCCCCAGGTGCAGTCATCAAATTGGATGTTGCGGCAGCCCGCGGCATACAGGTCGGCAATCACGGTGCGGTATGCTGCGGCAATGGCATCGGCGAGCTCTTCGTCGGTCTTGTAGATGGCGCGTAGACTCTCCTGCTGGCCGTCGCAGCGGTCGAGCGTGACTTCGGAGAACGTCTGGATCGGCGCCGGAATGGTTTGCCGCGCGATCTGGCCCTCCCCCTCAAGCGCCTTGACAAACTTAAAGTGCTCGACGAACGGATGGTTCTCGCCGCTAATGGGACCGGTTACCACGGCGGTGTCGGCGGTAGTCTCCTCATCGTGGAACATGTAGCCCGTGCGCGAGGCGCGGCGCTCAATGCCGTTGAGTCCCCACATAAAATCGAGGTGCCAGTAGCTGCGGCGGAACTCGCCATCGGTAATCACCTGCAGGCCGGCGGCCTTCTGCTTGGCCACCAAATCGCGAATGGCATCGTCCTCGACGGCCTTAAGGCCGGAAGCGTCGAGTTTACCCGCGATATAGGCGGCACGGGCATCCTTTACAGCCTGCGGACGAAGAAAACTGCCGACGATATCGGCACGAAACGGCGCGTTCGGTTGAATCGAAGTGCTCATAGATATCTCCCTTTGCATTGGTTGCTTTACTGGGACAGAGTATGAGCGCTCATATGACCATCGTAAAATATACGTTTATAACAGTTTGATATAGATGCTTCCTATATCAGTCTGGACTGTCATAAAGAGACTTGAACCGTGCGGAGAACAGCACCCTAGATATGCTGACGAATCGCGTCGATATAGGCCCGACCGTAGCGCGTGAGCGTCGTGTTCTTGCGCGTGATGATGCCAATCTCCATGTACTCGTCCACGTCGAGCGGAATCGAGATAATGCCGGGGCCGTTGAGCTCGTGGCTGATCACGCCCGAGCATACCGTGTAGCCGTTGAGGCCCATGGCCAAATTGAACAACGTCGCACGGTCGCGCACGCGGATATTTTTGCGACGCTCGAACGTCGAGGTCAGCTCCTCGGAATAGTAAAACGAGTTGTAGCTGCCCTGCTCGTAGGACAGGAACGGGTAGTCTTCCAGATCCTCGAGCGTCACGCTGGAGCGGTCCGCCAGCGGATGGTCGGCGCAGACGAAGACATGCGGTGTGGCGCAGAAGAGCCCTTCGAACACGAGCTCGTTGGCCACCAGCATGCGCTCGATGACCTCGCGGTTGTGCTCGGACAGATATAGGATGCCCAGCTCACTTTTCATGTGCGCGACATCCTCGATAATCTCGTGGGTCTGTTCCTCGCGTAGGGTAAAATCGTAGCGCGCGGCATCGAACTCGCGGATCACATCGACAAACGCGTTGACGGCAAAGGAATAATGCTGGCAGCTCACACTAAAGTGCGGCACCTGCTCGGACGTACCTTTGTACTTGCCCTCGAGCAGGTCGGCCTGGTCGAGCACCTGGCGCGCGTACCCCAAGAAGGTCTCGCCTTCCTCGGACACAATGACACCCTTGTTGGTGCGCTCAAAGATATGCACTCCCATCTCGTTTTCGAGATCGCGGATCGACGCGGTAATCGAAGGCTGCGACACAAAGAGCCGGCGCGAGGCCTCGGTGATGCTGCCGCATTCGGCAACTTTGACGACATATCTGAGTTGCTGGAGCTTCATGGCTTTCTCCCTAGACGTTTGTGACGTCGAAACCCGCCGTGTCCATTTGGCTCATAAACGACGGCATCTCCCCCGTCGCGGCGCAGGCGGCAATCTGATGCAGAGCCCCGGCAACCGCATCATCTGCCGCAGCGCCGATATGCCAGCGTGCGGCAGCCGTGACGGCCTCGTTGGCATTGGCGACTGCAACGGAGTTGGGAACGGCATCGATCATGGGCAAATCGTTATCGGAATCGCCGAATACGGCCACCTCGTCGGGCATCAGGCCCAAAGCACGCGCCAGCTCCAGCGCAGCGCAGCCCTTATCCCAGCCGGTCGGAAGAACGTCGAACAGGCGCACGCGGTTGTTGGGAAACACGAGCGAGAGCTCCGGCACCTCAGCGGCAACACGCTCGCGCAGCTCGGCGAGCTCCTCGCGCGAACGGGCACTCCAGATATTCGCCTTGTATACCGGGGCATCGTCAACGACAGGACGACAGGGAGCCTCTTCGCCCTTGAGCCACGCGTTGCCGCCTGACTTCATGGCGCGACGCACACGCTCGGGATCGCTTGTCACGCAATAGGCATCGTTATTCCAAAAGTCATCACCCAAACGGTAGACCTTCAAATACGTATCGTCGGTCTCCTGTTCAAAATAATCGGCTAAGCGCATAAGGACATCGTTATCGATTGCGCGCGAAGCGACTACTTCGCCATCGACAAACATCACCTGGCCGTTGCAAAACGCACCGGTCGAGAAGCACTCGGAGTGATTGCGGAACATCCAGCCCATCGCGGACGGCTGACGACCCGAAACCGGACCAAAGTGCAGACCCGCCGCCTGCATGGCATGAATACCCTCAATGGCGTAGTCGCTGGCGCCGTCATGCCCGGCTGGAATCAGCGTATCGTCCATATCGGTTAGCACAAGTTTGATCATAGAGTCCCCCGTCATTTTCACCGTAACCATTGTAACGACCTACCAATAAGGGACAGGTTTATTTTGTCAGGTTTTATCTGGGAAAATACAGCGCCCCTGTTGCCACCTGCCAAAATAAACCTGTCCCTTTTTGGCAGGTGCGCTAGTATAGGGAACAACAGATTCGATGCGGGAGTGCCGGCGGTGCAAACCACAAGGCTGAGAGGGCATGGGGCCCAATCCTTTGAACCTGTCAGTTAATGCTGGCGTAGGGAGCATGCCGCCTTTACAGGGGCGCTGTCTATGCACAGCGCCCCTTTTCTATGCCAAGGAGGCATGTGCAGTGATTGATTCGGAACAGCTTAAGCAACATATGGTCAAGGCCGTGGATGAGATTCGCGCTACCAATCCGATGGCCGGCTCCATCACCAACACGGTGACGATCGACTTTGTCGCCAACGCGCAGCTCGCCGTGGGCGGATCGGCCGCCATGGTCTATCTGCCCGACGAGGGCGAGGCACTCGTTGCCGGCGGCGGCGCCATCTATCTCAACATGGGCACGCTCTTCCCCATTTACGAGCAAACGATTCCCCGCGCGGCCAAGGCGGCACACGACGCCGGCAAGCCCTGGGTGCTCGATCCGGTGGGCCTGGGCATCGGTAGCCTGCGCACCCAGCTGGCAAACGAACTCAAGCAGTACAAGCCCGCCATCGTGCGTGGCAACGCCTCCGAGATCATCGCACTCGCCGGCCTGTGGGGTCTTGAGGGCAAGGCGGCCGATCTGAGCCGCGTACGCGGTGTCGACACCACCGACACGGTCGACGCCGCCCGCGATGCCGCCGTGGCACTCGCCCGCTACACCGGCGGCGCCGTAGTGGTCTCGGGTGAGGTCGACCTGATCACCGACGGCACGACCGTGGCCAAGTCCCACGGCGGCAGCCCGCTCATGTCCAAGATCACCGGCTGCGGCTGCTCGCAGGGCGGCGTGCTGGCCGTGTATGCCTGCGCCGCCGATCCGTTTACGGCAGCCGCCTGCGGCACCGCCGTCTACAACGTTGCCGGCACGCGTGCCGCCGCTGTCGCCGATGCCCCGGCAAGCTTTAAGGTCGCCTTTATCGACGAACTCTACCGCGCGACCGCCCAGGACATCGCCAACAACCAGCTCGAGCTCGAGGAGGCGTAAGCCATGTCCGAACCCGTAGCCAATACCGGCATGAACACGCTGGTCGCCGTAGCCATTGCCCCATGCGGCACCGGCGACGAGCTGTCCGCCGAGGTCGCCGAGGTCGTGCGCGTCATTCGCGAGAGCGGCCTTCCCAACCGCACCACCTCGATGTTCACCGAGATCGAGGGCGACTGGGACGAGGTCATGCAGGTCGTGCGCGACGCAACCTTTGTGTTGGCGAGCAAGGGCATCCGCACCGAAGTCGTGCTCAAAGCCGATATTCGACCCGGATTTACCGACACCATGACCGGCAAGCTCGAGCGCATGGAAGCGCAGATCAAGAAGCAGGAGGAAGCACGATGAGCATCCGCGACAACCTTGATATCTCGGCCTATCTGGTACTCGGCCCCGAAAACACGCTCGGGCGCCCCGTGGGCGATGTAGTGGCCCAGGCACTCGACGCCGGCTTTACCTGCATCCAGGTGCGCTCCAAGGTGGCAAGTGCCCGCGAGATCATTGCACTGACCGGCGACGCCGCGCAGGCAATCGCACAGGCTGGCAAGACCGGTCAGGTCGCCCTGTTAATCGACGACCGTCTGGACTGTGTACTCGCCGCGCGCGAGCAGGGCATTGCCGTCGACGGCGTGCACGTAGGCCAGAGCGACATTCCCGTCGAGGTCTGTCGCAAGCTGCTGGGCCCCGACGCCATCGTGGGCCTTTCGGCCCGCTGCGAGGAGATGCTCGAATACGTCAAGACCGCCGACATGAGCCTGGTCGACTACCTGGGCATCGGCCCGCTCCACGAGACCGAGACCAAGCGCGACTGCGGACGCGCGGCCGACGGCTCTATCATCACCAAGAGCTTTGAGGACCTGGACGCACTCCACGCGGCGAGCCCCGTGCCCATCGTGGTGGGCGGCGGCGTCAAGACGGCCGACTTGCCGCAGCTTAAGGCAACCGGTATCGATGGCTTCTTTGTGGTGAGCGCCGTCTGCAGTGCCGATGACCCCTACGCTGCTGCCAAGGAACTCGTCGACACCTGGCAGCAGGCATAAACGCAAGGCGAGTAGCTGCTCAGCAGCCTCATATCTTCAAGAGCGGAAAGCGCATCCCGGTTTGGAGCTCCATTCCGGGATGCGCTTTCCGTATACAGCCTCATCGGGAAACTGCGTCCCGTTCTGAACACAAATTCCGGGTCACAGTTTCCCAAAGGCCCTTGTTTCGGAAACTGTATCCCGTTCCGCGGCCAAAAGGTGGGATGCGCTTTCCGCTGAGTCTGCAGCCGACACCCTACCCTGCCAGATACGCCTCGAGCGCCGGCAGCGTCGTCTCCGCATCACGCCGGCCGACCTGATAAATGCGCTCAAGCTCATCCGGCTCGCGACACAGCGACGGCACCTTTACCGATTCGCTCGGACGTACCACAAAGATCTCGCCGGCGGCCTCGCGGCGTGCCAGATCGTCGAGCGTGGCATTGTAGACCTCGTGCCGATGCTCAAGCGCCGCAACAAACTTCGGATAGTGGCGGAACACGCGCCGTAGCATGGGCATCACGCTGTTGGGCTGCTTCACAAAGCCCGCCGGCTGCGTGAGCACCACCACGTTGCGGTCATAGCCCTGCGCAAACAACCAGGCGCTGGGAATGGAGTCAGCGACACCGCCATCCAGATATTTGCGTCCCTCAATGGCCACGGGGCGCGTTGCCACGGGAATCGCCGACGATGCGCGAATCCATTCGATATCGCGCTCGTCGCCATAGGGCAGATCATGATAGACCGCCTCGCCCGTCTCGATATCGGTGCATACGCACGTAAACCGCATGGGGCAGGCGCGGTATGACTCCAGGTCGACAGGATCGCGCTCAATCGGAACCTCGTGATAGGCAAAATCGGCATTGAACATATCGCCCGTTCGCAGCCAGCTCGTCACGCTCGCATAGCGCTTGTCGGCGCAATAGGCCTTGTTATAGCGAATGGCGCGGCCGATCTGGCGCGATTTAAAGTTGTAGCCAAATGCCGCGCCCGCCGAGACGCCCACCATATGGTCGCAGGTCAAACCGTGCTCCATCCAAACGTCGAGCACGCCCGCCGTATACATACCGCGGTAGCCGCCTCCCTCGAGCGCCAGCCCCACCGTGCGCGTCATATTTGACTGTGCCATGCGACCATCTCCGTTCCTGCGTTTTAAAACGGGACAAGTATACCCGTCAACATATATCGTCCCAGTCGCATTTTTATCGAACATCGCATCGTCGCGCTACCGTTTGTCGAATAATAGCCGCCCACAGCATGTGCACCCATATATAATTGTGCACTATTGTTTACACTACTCAGCTGTTATCAACAGCGAACATTAGCCGGCAAATTAACTCAACAACGCGGCAAGGCGGGGGCCTGGATACATGCAAAGCGCTGAGCAACGACGCGTGTACACAACGAGCTCGCCCGACGCAATCCGCCCCGACCTCAGAAAGCCGCTTAGAACATGGATACTGTCAGCAATTACACCGAAACGCTCGAAAAGACCGTCCGTGACCTTCTCGAGCGTCAGGAGGATCTGATCAGGACCGCCTTTACCGACCAGCTTACCGGGCTTGGCAACCGTGGCGGCTTTGCCCGTTCCCTCGAGGAGCTCTGGGAGCAGGACGCCCCCGTTACCATGGCGTTCATCGATATCGACAATCTCAAGCACTGCAACGACGTCTTTGGGCATGACGAGGGCAACCGCTATATCTTGCAGGTAAGTCTCTATCTTAAGCTGTATATGAAGGTGGGCGAAGCGGCGTTTCGCATAGGCGGCGACGAGTTTGCCATCCTATCTACGATTGCAACCGAGGACGACCTCGCCGAACGTCTGAAACACTGCCGAACGGTTCTGCTCAAAAACAACGATTCCGAGATGCCCCACTCGTTTAGCTACGGAGTGTCACATGCCGACCCCGCCCTGGGCGAAGCTTCCAATCGCATGACGCTCGATGCCGACCATCGCATGTACGACTACAAGCTACGTCATGCCATGCACCTCGATCGACGCAATATCACGCAAGTTCACGCCGACGACTTCGAAATAAGCGATCGTATTTTTGACGCCTTTTCGATGCTCAACGAGGGCCGTTATTTCTTTATCGAGAACTTGGACAAACATCGCACCCTTTGGTCACAAGGTGCCTTGCGCGATCTTGGCCTTCCCTCGGAGCACATAGACAACTGTCGCGATTACTGGAAAACGCGCGTCCATCCCGACGACCTTGAGGCCTGCATCAACGACATCGACCAAGTCTACAACGGCACCAAGCACCGTCGCGTCATGCAGTATCGCGTGCGCAACGCCGTCGGCGACTACGTCCTTTGCCGTGCTCGCGGGTTTCGTATCGACGGCGACGGAAATGTCCCCTCGCTCTATGTCGGCGAGCTCGTTAACCACTCACTTGCCGAAACCGTCGACGCCGCCACAGGCCTCGGAACGCAGCGCATGCTGGCCAACGCCATCGACGCCTGCCGCCGCGATCGTTGCGAGACAGGGCTTATAGCAGTGCGCGTTCGTGGCACGACAAAGCTCAACGAGCTCTACGGGGCCGAGGCTGTCGACAACATGCTTGCCGAATACGCAGGCCGCATGCTGTCGATCACCCGCGGCAGGAGCAGGGTCTATCGTTCACGTAGCGTCCAATTCGTCGTGCTCAGCAACGATTTAGACCACGAGGCATTCGAGCAACTGACCCGCCACCTTAAAGAGGCCGTTTTCGCTCCTGTGCAAATCGCGGGCGACACCATTACTCCCGTCTGTCTTGTCGTCCCGGCCTTTTACGAGCACTTAACCCATCAAGCGACCGCCGTTTTAGGCGAACTCGAGCGTCGCCTTCGCACGGCCGGCGGGCTTGTTCCCAACGATAGTCTCCCCATACCCGAGGCGGAGCGCAAAAGCGCCATCGCCGAACGCATCGACACGCTCACGGGCCTCTATCGACCCAGCGAGTTTATGCGGCGCGCCAACGCATTTCTCGAGGCAAGGCGCGACGACGCCTGGTGCATCGCCACGGTCGACATGGGCCACATGCGCCTGTTTAATGAATGGCACGGCCAGGCCGAGGGCGACCGCGTACTCGCCGATGTGGACACGGTCCTCAAGGACATCGAGAATGCCGATATGGGCGTCGCAGGGTACTGGGGCCAAGATGACTTTTGCGTACTCATCCCCTTTAAGCACATCACCGTCCATCAAATCTACAACCGCGTTCGTGAGGCAGTAGTCAGGCATGATGACGGCGTAGGTTTCTGGCCGTCCATGGGCGTTTACCCCATCGACTCCAATGAGGAAATCACCATCGATGCGCAGGCAAAGGCCATGTTTACCAATCGACGCGCAAAAAACGACTTTAAGGAGCGCATTGCCATTTTCCGCCCCGCGGAGTACGAGCGCGAAGTCGCGTTCCACCGCACGCTGACCGAATTCCAGTACGCGCTGTCAAATGGTCGCATCACATACTATCTTCAGCCCCAGGTCGATATGGAAACCGGCGAGATTATTGGCGCCGAAGCACTCACCCGCTGGATTGACAAGGACAGCTCTCTCATTTCGCCCGCAACGTTTATCCCCGCACTCGAGGAAAGCGGCTTTGTAGTGACGCTCGACAAGTACATTTGGCAAGGTGTCGCCATATGGCTTCGCGAGCGTCTCGATCGCCGTCTTCGCGTGGTTCCGGTCTCGCTTAATGTGTCGCGCGTGGATATCCTTGCCTGCGATGTTGCCGAACATATGGGGGCGCTCGCCGCCCAATACAACCTACCGCCCGAGCTCATGCGTATCGAGATCACCGAGACGGCTTATACGGGAGAATCCGAGGCCGTGGATAAGCTAACCGCAGATCTGCACACCCGCGGCTTCTCGACCTATATGGACGATTTTGGCACCGGTCAGTCCACGCTCGCGATGCTCAAGAACGTCAACGTCGACGTCATCAAGCTCAACCGCACCTTTGTGCCCACCGACCGCGATCAAGGCCGCAGCACGCAAATCATTTCATCGATGCTCGAAATGGCGCAGTCGCTCCATCTGCCCGTCGTGGTCGAAGGCGTCGAGACAAATGAGCAGGCGAACATGCTACGACAAATGGGCGCCCGCTACGCTCAGGGCTTCCTCTACTACCGCCCCATGCCGGCGAAGGATTTTGAGGCATTGCTCGATGGTGGCAATAACAACTGATACGCTCGCGCGCAAAACGCCACCGTCGAAGGGGGTATTTGTCTCCATTAGCTAACTTATATCCCCAATTCAAACCGAATTGGGGATATGATACAAACCGTTGTTCCGCCCAAGGAGGTTATCCATCATGAACGAGTCATATCGCCTGGGCGAGCAATCGATTATTGCCTATCTTCAGCGACTTGCGAACGGCGTCTCGACCGCTGAACTCGATGTTGCCGCGCTGCCTGCTGAGCTACGCGCCGTTGGTGAGCAACTGCAAAAGACGCATGCCATCCTGCAACAAGAGCGCCATCTGCTTGAGCGCAACGCCTATATCGATCCGCTCACCAACTTGGGCAACCGCAACGGATTCGACCGTCACGTCGAACAACTCTGGCGCAAAGGCGACCCCTTCACCTGCGCCTATATTGACATCGACCATCTCAAGCATTGCAACGATAGGTTTGGCCACGCCGAAGGCAATCGCTATATTCTGAGCATCTGCCGCACGCTCTCCGAAACCATGGAGCACGATGAGATGCTGTTCCGTATCGGTGGAGACGAGTTTGTGCTCATCTCGCCCTCCGCAAACGAGATTGAACTCGAGCAGCGCTTGGAGCAGGTGCGTACCAGGCTGATCGAGGCGAGCTCAGGTGGCAAGGCACCCATGATCGGCAGCTTTAGCTTTGGCTGCTCGCGCGTCGATCCACTTGCTGGCGACACGCGTCGCCAGATGACGATGGATGCCGATCGCAAGATGTATCGCTATAAGCTTATGCATCGTGTGCAGCAACCGAAAGACGATGACGCGCCGCAACGCCCAATCGTCGACCAGCTTCCCTGCAACGACCGGGTGTTCCAAGCGATCTCCATGAGCTCCGAGACGCGCTATCCGTTTATCCTCAATCTCGATACGGGAGAATCGCAATGGTCGGTTAACGCCGTACGCGATTTTGACCTGCCCTCCCAGCACCCTTTTAACTCACTCGACATGTGGCTCGCCCGCGTTCATCCCGAGGACCGCGACAACGTACGTGCCGAGCTCGACATGGTGATAAACGGCACGTGGCACTTCCACTACATGCAGTATCGCGTAATGGATGCCACCGGAAAATACGTGCTTTGCGACTGCACGGGCTACCGCTTGGACGGCACCGATACCGAGCCCGGCATGTATGTGGGCATTATCATCAACCGAAGCTTGGCAGATACGACCGATTCCGTGACCGGCTTGGGCGATATTCACGCCCTGGTCAACGCCATTGGCGAAATGCGTCGCGTGGCGCGCAAGGCTGGTTTGATCGCCATCAAAATCGACGATATCGCTCAGGTCAATGCCCGCTTTGGCTTTGATGCGGGCGACCGCGTTTTGGCAGAAAGCGCCGCCTGCCTCATGGAATGCTCGCGCGGCAAGGGTCGCCTGTTCCGCTCGACGGGGCCGACGTTCGCGGCGCTTTTCGACGACTTTGATCCCGAAGAGACCGACGCGATCGCAGAAGAAATCGAGCGGTTCCTGGGTTCTCCCGTGCTCATCGGCTCGCTTGAATATCAGCCACCCATTCGTGTGGCGACACTTCATCTGGACGCTGTCGATCGACAGCCCGTTTCCATTTTGAACGAGCTCAAAGCGCGGCTTATAGAGGCACCACAAGTACCGGGCACCAAGCTGGACTAGCGTTGTGGGGCGCGACGTGAAACACAAGCCGTTTCACATCGCGCCCCACGCCATCTGCCCTCTCGTGCGATAATCCTCCGCAGAAGTCACCGACAGCAGAGGGAGTTTGTGATGAAGGTTCTTTTGGTCAATGGCAGTCCCAAGGCAAACGGCAACACCGCCCGCGCACTCGCCGAGGTCGCCGAGCAGCTCAATGCCGAAGGCATTGATACCGAGGTGTTTCAGCTGGGCGCCAAGCCCATTCGCGACTGCATCGGCTGCGGTCAGTGCGGCAAACTTGGCGGTCGCTGTACCTTTGACGACGACGTGGTGAACGAGCTCATCGCTGCCGCCGAGCAGGCAGATGGCTTTGTCTTTGGCTCACCTGTCTACTATGCGCACCCCAGCGGCCGCATCCTTTCGGCCCTCGATCGCGCCTTCTATGCGGGCGGGCATGCCTTTGAGCACAAACCCGGCGCCGCAGTCGCCGTCGCCCGCCGCGGCGGCACGTCGACCACCTTCGATGTGCTCAACAAGTACTTCACCATTAAGCAAATGCCCGTAGTTGCCTCCACCTACTGGAACAACGTATTTGGCCGCGTGCCCGGCGACGCCGATGGGGATGCCGAGGGCCTTGCCACCATGCGAAACATCGGCAAAAACATGGCCTGGCTCCTGCGCTGTATCGAGGCAGGACAGGCCGCCGGTATCAACGCACCCGAGGCAGATCGCGCAACGACCAACTTCATTCGATAAGTCCAGCGGTGGTCATCTCGATGTCCTATCAATGTCAGCGAAAAGCCAGCTGATGAGGCAAGGTGCCTTGAAAGAGGAGGGCGCTGGGCTTTTGCCCGCGCCCGACGATTGAAAGGCAGATTGCCCATCAGATGGCTTTGCAGCGTCGAGGTGACCGCCGTTCGTTAGAACGGCGGAACAATATATGAATATTCAAATCTTCGGGACTAAGAAGTCGTTCGACACCAAGAAAGCACAGCGCTTCTTCAAAGAGCGCCGCATTAAGGTGCAGTTTATCGACCTTAAGGAAAAGGAGATGAGCAAAGGCGAGCTCACGAGCGTGATGCAGGCGGTCGGCGGCATCGACAAGCTGCTCAACCCCAAGGCCAAGGACGAGGAGACGCTCGCACTCATCCAGCACCTCACCCCCAGTCAGCGCTTCGACAAGCTGCTCGAGAACCAGCAGGTCTTGGCCGAGCCCATCGTGCGCAACGGCAAAAAGGCCACCGTCGGTTACTGCCCCGATGTATGGGGAGCCTGGGAGTAGCTTGTGTTATTTGCCGGCGCGTGGGTATAAGAGCAGGCGTTTGGCATAAGATTCAACTGTAAGCCATGTCTAACAAAAGGAGGGCACATGCCCAACAAACCCGTGAAGATCATCATGCTTACCGGATACCTCGGTGCCGGCAAGACCACGCTGCTCAACCACATCCTCGCTAACGACGGCGGCATCCGCGCGGCCGTGATCGTCAACGACATCGGCGAGATCAATGTCGACGCCAGCCTCATCGCCGACGGCGGTCTTTCCGAGACCGACGACCTCATCCCGCTCACCAACGGCTGCATCTGCTGCACGCTTTCGGATGACCTGGCCAACCAGCTGCAGGGCATCGCCGATTCAGGCGACTTCGATTACATCATCATCGAGGCATCGGGTATTTGCGAGCCTATCCCCATCGCCTACACCATCTCGAGCTTCTGCGACGAGGCCAAGGTGGGCGGCGAGCCTAAGCTTGCGCTCGACAACATCGTGGCCGTGGTCGACTGCGCCCGCATGTACGACGAGTTCAACGGCGGTCGCGACCTGCTGGCAGAGGATATCGACGAGGACGACATCGAAAGCCTGCTCATCCAGCAGATTGAATTCTGCTCCACGTTGATCCTCAACAAGACCGACACCGTGACGCCTGAGCAGATCGCCGAGCTCAAGGCCATCGTGCGCAGCCTGCAGAAAGACGCCGTGATCGTCGAGGCCCAAAACGGCGAGGTCCCCATGGAGGAGCTGCTCGATACCGACCGCTTCGACTTTATGCGCGCCTACAACTCCGCCGCTTGGATCGAGGCCATGGAGCATCCCGAGGAGCACGACGACCCCGAGGTGCTCGAGTACGACATCGAGACCTTTGTGTACTCGCGCCGCAAGCCGTTTGACCTGCAGAAGTTCACCGATTTTGTTGAGCAGGAGTGGCCCGACGAGGTCATTCGCGTCAAGGGTCCGCTGTGGCAGACCGGCAATCCGGACATGTGCTACATGTTTGAGCAGGCCGGCCACCAGATGCGCCTGATGGAGAACGGTCTGTTCGTTGACTCCGCGCCCGAGGGCGAGAAGCAGAAGATCATCGACGAGAACCCCGAGATCATGCAAATTTGGGACGACGAGACGGGCGACCGCATGACGAGCCTGTGCATCATCGGCCGTCACATGGACAAGGACGCGCTCATCGCCTCCCTCGATGCCTGCCTGACCGACTGGCACCGCGCCTAGGTTTATCCAAGCGGGCATTTTTCTGTCTACGTAACCGCCAAACCACCACGAAGGTTAACTTCGTGGTGGTTTTTCGTTCTGAGCCAAGGAGATTCATGTTCAACATTGTGCTGTATGCGCCCGAGATTCCGGCCAATACGGGCAATATCGGCCGCACCTGCGTGGTTACCGGCGCCCGCCTGCATCTGGTGGAGCCGCTGGGCTTTTCGCTCGACGACAAGACGGTACGTCGCGCCGGCCTGGGCTACTGGCAAAACTTGGACGTGACGACCTATGCCGGCTGGGAGGATTTCCTTGCGCGCAACGGTCTCTCCCCTGCCGACGAGCGCCTACATCTGTTGACCAAAAAGGCACGCCGCACCTATGCGCAGAGTACCTACCGCGATGGCGACTACTTGGTCTTTGGCAGCGAGAGCTCGGGCATTCCCGAGCCACTGCTCGCCGCGGCGCCCGAGCGCTGCGAGCGCATCCCTATGCTGCGCGATTGCGACTCGCTCGATAACGCCGAGGCTTGGGAAGCCCACGAGGAATCGCTCGGACATACCGAGGACAGCCACGAGGCCATCCTGCAGCAGGATATCTGCGGCAACTTCATCGACCCGGACGACTACCGCATTAGCGCCCTCAACCTTTCCAACAGCGCCGCCATCGTCCTCTACGAAGCTCTCCGCCAGACCGGCTTTGCCGGCATGTAAAAACCTGCCATTAGGGGACGGGGTAGAAATGGTAGTCTTTCAAACTCTCTAGTCCTTGCCAAAATGGTCTTGACATCAAATGCGGCAAAGGAACAGTCCCTTTGCCGCATTTGGCTGCTGGCAATTCACGTCAGAATTCAACTTCAAATACAAACGACTGCCGGAGTTCTCGCTTAGCTTGGCTTGTCAGGCTCGAATTCGCCCTTATGTTCAGTTTGCTGCATGCCTCGTCGATAGCCATAGCAAGTGATACAGACATGGTCATAGTCGTTTCACTTTTCAATTCGACCCGATAGCTCTTCGCCTTGTTTTTATCCTCTCCACCACATCTCGTCTCAATTAACAAGAGAACATCTGAGTCATGAGCATACCAATGGAGCTCAGGGCGCTGTGGAACCATGTCGCCCTCAAATTCCTGTGTAAACAGAATTTTCTTCTCACTTCTCGTTGAATCGCTCAAGGAACCGTCTATTCGAACCGAGCCCCTCTTTCCCGCCTTGGCATTTCCCTTAACCTGGTGGCCCCGCCGAGTTTCCTCGTACTCTGTCACCTCCAGCTTGCAGCGCTTCGCGCCAAGCATGAACGCGATCCGCCTCAACTCGGCCATCTTGTCTTGTTGCATGGTTGCGAAATAAGAATCAAGATCAACGAAGCGAGACCGATCGAAAGCATCTATGTAATATGTGGAATAAAGAGATGGCTTGGGGTAGAAAGACAGCTCGCTATCCCCGATTGCTTCGCGGTACAGATTGAAAATCTGGGTACCCTTAACAGTATCCAGCCAACCAATAGCATCCCTACAGACGTCGATGCCCCGACGCTCATTTCCATCAACGATTCGAATCATGTTCGGCAAATGGAATGAAGGACTCTGATAGGTCTCCTTGGTTACCGGCCTGTATCTATTGAGCTGCTGCTGGTATGCCCAATCGTTGACGGCGTCACCGATATCCGCAGCAGCACCTGCCGCACCATCGGCCGCATCCGCAATAGCTGCAAAGGCGTCATCGACCATCGGAGTTGCAGCACGCATTGCACCATCGGCAACTTTCTGTACGGTTGCAACCGCGCCCGCCATCGCGCTTCCGGCGCCATCAACCAACCCGGCAGCGGCCTTACGGATATCAAAACTCTGCTTATGTCGCGGCAGCTCCTCCCTTTCGACAACAGCCAGATCGTCTTTGTCCTCCATAGTGACCTCCTATTTCCGATAGTCGAAATCAACCGTATATTCATCGCCAAATGCCGAGTTGAACATCGCGCGGATATTTGCTTCGGCGTTCACCCGAGCCTCTTCGAGCAGGTCGCCATCCTTGATGGCCTCGCTTTCACTCCGCTCCTTGCACTGCGCTTCAAACGCCGTAACGTCTTTGACCTCAATGGGATTGAGGATGTTGTTGCGCTCCTCGAGAGCGCCCGATTTCTTCATATCCGGCGTGTTTGAGATTACATAAGGCTCATCCATCGTAATGGTCAGCTTCTTCTTGTTTGTATGTATCTCTGCCGTCTCGAGATTCACGCCCGCCTTAATGGTTCCAACATAGCGATACCAAAAACTGTTTTCTGTAAACGGGATATCAAACCAATCGAAAAACCTCTTGGTATCTGTCACCTTATCGACAATCGTATAGTTCTGCGATGCAGAAACCATCTCGTTCTGGGAAGCGATGCGTTCAAACACGACCGACGGGGAAAGCGTATTGGGGGTCGTTTCTTTCGCGCCCGCAGCTTTGCCGTTATTAAAGATGGTAATGAAAAGTACAGCCACAATCACTCCACCAAGCGCCAGGCCCGCAAAGAATACCTTGGGCTTTGTCAGGATTCTCCCGAGTTTCGCTTTCAGCGCCCCCACGCCTTCCTCTATCTCATCCATCCCCTATTCCTTTCAAAATCCCTGTTATTTAAGAAACTGCCGTGGGTTATACCTCATGCCTTAATTGTCGTTTTCAGTATGTCTTTAGACGAGGGCAGTTGTTTGCAATCCGATATAATACACATTCGTTCGCGGCACTTGTTGTTCAATAATTGGCATAAAACGGGCAGGTCAACCATTCATTGCCGATTAACCCGCCCCTTCCGTGCAGAACTTATTTATTTACATCGTAGCTGGAAACAGATGCGACAACGCGCGCAGCGTCAACATCGGACATTGCCTCGAACTTGACTTTCTCACCCGGCGCCCACGACGAAGTGTCCGCATAGGTCTCCTCCGCTTTGATGTCATCTGCATCATAGAGAGCAAGTGTCAGGCTGACGTTAGAGAACGATATACCAGAGGTGTTCTCAACTACCGCCGTATACGTATACAGGCCGTAACCGTCATCCGTTTTTTCGAAATTTGCTCCCTGAATCAAACTGTTGATGGCATCCTCATAGCGGGTCTTCTCTGCTACGGACTTTCCATTCTTAATTAAGTCGTTGAAATCATCCTTGTATTTCTCCCCGACTTCCAGCCCGTAATTATCAACAAGCTTTTTGAGCTGCGCAGACCGCTTATCGTAGACCTTATTCCACTCTTCGTAATAATCCGAAGACGATTGCGAGTAATCCTCGGTCACTTTAAGCTGGTCATCAAGCAGATTCAGATACGTGATTACGTCCTGTTGCATCTTGGAATCCTTAAACCTAGCGTTCTTGAGTTCCTTGTCGTTCTTGATTTCGGCCTCAATAGCTTCCTGGATATTCTCGGTTGAATGAGGATCATCATCGTTTGCATTAGATTCAATGACGTCGGACCTTCTCTCAAACCCGGCGGCGATAACATTCATCGCCTTATCGTCGACATATTTCGACTTTGCAGCGTTTGCATCATTCTGTGAACAGGCCGAGATGAATCCTAGAGAACAGATAAGTAGGACAAGCAAGCCCATCATAGGCTGCTTTTTAGTAGTATTTCGTTTCACGACTATTTCCCTTCGATTGACGTTAAGACTTATAGCCCCTCGCCAAAAAGCAGACGAATTGGCAACGCGGTGGCACTATTTGGTTCAAGGGCGTGAACTGGATAAACATCGAGGGAAGGAGTGAGCTCTGTACAATAAACTCCCCTCGTCAAAATGTCTAGCTAAAGAGGACGGACGGACGGCGAACGGTCAAAACCGGTCGTGTCCGCCCGCCTCCAACGATCGAATGTCGATGTGCTGACGTTCAGTAGCGTTGCGGCCTCTTGCCTCGTAACCTCACCTCCTTCGAATGATTTGATGACATCGCTATAGCTATCCGGGCGTTCGAGCGCCGGCCTTCCAAATCTCACACCCCGCAGACGCGCCGATGCGATACCCTCCGCCTGGCGCTGCTTGATGTTTTCACGCTCCAGCTGCGCCACGTAGCTCAAGATCTGGAGGACAAGGTCCGCCATGAATGTTCCCGTGATGCCGTCGAGTTGCTCGCGTGTATCGAGCAGAGGCATATCAAGCACCACGATGGCAGCATGCCTATCCACCGTGATGCGTCGCCATTCATCGAGGACTTCACGATAATTACGACCCAAACGATCGATACTTTTGATCACGAGAACGTCGCCCTCGCGCAACCTGCGAAGAAGCCGCTGGTACTGAGGACGCTTAAAGTCCTTACCGCTTGCCTTGTCAGCGTAAATCTGGTCCCGTTGAACGGGAAACCTTCCCAATGCGTCTAACTGGCGGTCCAAGTTCTGATCCGCAGATGAGACACGCGCATACCCAAAGATTCGATTGTCCATAATTGCCCCTATCGGCCGCCTCCTGGCAGCATCGGCTCAAACGAGAGCCCACTCACTATAGGGCGTGCAAATTCCGCGAATGGGCTGAGGCCATTTTGGCCCTCAGGCACAAGCTATTCAAGCGCCGTGCCGACAACGCGCTCGCTTTTAACTGTAATTAACTGTTTTTAACCAGAATTAACTGCTTTTAACTGAAATTAACTGCCTTTAACCAGAATTAACCGAAACAGAAAACCGTGATGCCGACAGTCTTTGCCGGAATGTGACAAAGGGACAGCCCCTTTGTCACATTCGGTTATAGGTAGCGGCCGGTAATACTTGCGGAGCAGGCCGTGATGTCGCCCGGCGTGCCGGCGCAGACGATTTGTCCGCCGGCGTCTCCACCGCCTGGGCCCATGTCGATCACGTAATCGGCGTTACGGATAAGGTCGAGGTCGTGCTCGATCACGACAACTGTGGCCCCCTTGGCAACGAGGCCGTCGAACACACTCAGCAACACCTGAACATCGAGCGGATGCAGGCCGATCGTGGGCTCGTCAAATACGAATACGGCATCATCCTGCACGCGGCCCATCTCGCTCGCGAGCTTAAGACGCTGCGCCTCGCCGCCCGAGAGCGCCGGTGTGGGCTCGCCAAGTGTGAGATAGCCCAAGCCCAGGTCGTGTAAGGTCTGCAAGCGCGCCTGAACCTTCTTGAGTCCCAGTGTGGCATCGATGGCCTCGTCCACACTCATGTCCATGAGCTGCGGCAACGTCAGCAAGCTCCCGTCCTTGCCCTCGCGATGGATACGCGAAGCCACGTCTGCATAACGCGAACCGCGACATGCCGGGCAGACAATCTCGACATCGGGCAAGAACTGCACGTCGAGCGATATGGAGCCCGTGCCGTCGCATGTGGGACAGCGCAGGGCACCGGTGTTGTAGCTAAAGGCGCCCGCCTTGTAACCGGCAGCCTTGGCCTCGGGCGTACGGGCGAAGGCGCGGCGCAGCTCGTCATGAATGTCGGCATAGGTCGCTACCGTCGAGCGCACGTTGGCACCGATGGGCGTGGCGTCAATCAGGTTTGCGCGGGCAATGCCCTCGGCATCGACCCAGCGCACGTGTCGCGGCAAGCGCTCGCCCGCGGCTTGCGCCTTAAGCGCAGGAATGAGTGTCTCGAGCACCAGGGTTGTCTTGCCCGAACCCGAAACGCCCGTCACCGCGACGAGCCGGCCGCGCGGGATATCGACTTCGAGCGGCTTAACGGTATGAATGGCATCGGTCGCCATGCGGATATGGCCCTGGTCGAACATTTCGTCGTCAGCCACTTGCGGGCGCAAGCGCTTGGGATCCGAGCGCAAGAATGGCGCGATGCGGCTGCCCCGCGATTGTTCGACCTCGCCTACCGTACCGGCGGCGATCACGTTGCCGCCACCTGCCCCGGCAACGGGGCCCATCTCGACCAGATAATCGGCCTCGGCCAGCACGCGCGTGTCGTGGTCGACAACAACCACGGTGTTGCCGTCGCCTACCAGGTCGCGCATCACGCCTACCAGGCCGTCGACATTGGCAGGATGCAAGCCAATCGAAGGCTCGTCCAACACATAGAGCACGCCCGTGGAGCGATTGCGCACCACGCGAGCAAGCTGCACGCGTTGACGCTCACCCGTGGAAAGCGTGGCGCCGGCGCGATCGAGCGAAAGGTAGTCGAGCCCCAAGTCGATCAGACGGCGAGCCGTGCTCAAGAACGAATCGCAGATATCCGTCGCCATGGGCCGCATCTCGCCCGGCAACGACGCGGGCACCCCGCGAACCCATTCAATCGCCTCGCCCAGCGTCATGGCCGCCGCCTGCGCCAGATTGATACCGCGCACCTGGGGCTGGCGAGCAGTCTCGGAGAGACGCGTGCCGCCGCAATCACGACACGGTCCCTCGCGCAAAAAGCGCGAAACACGCTTGAGGCCCTTGTCGTCCTTGACCTTGGCAAGCGCATTCTCGACGGTATAGACGGCGTTGTAGTAGGTAAAGTCGAGCGGCGTAGCGCCCTCGCCGTTTTTGGGCACGTAGAGGATGTGCTTCTTAACCGCCGGGCCGTGGAACACGATATCACGCTCTTGAGGCGTGAGCTGGTTAAACGGCACGTCGGTGCGCACGCCCATCTCGCCTGCCACCTGCTTCATCAGATCCCACATGAGCGTGCCCCAGGGAAGCACCGCGCCTTCGTTGATGGTCTTGGACTCATCGGGCACCAGGCTCGCCTCGTCCACCTCGCGCATAACGCCGGTGCCGCCACAGGTGGGACACGCACCGCCGCTATTGAAAGCCAAATCCTCGGCACTCGGCGCATAGAACTCGCGGCCGCATGCGGGACACGTGAGCGACAGACCCGCGGCCACGTTAAGGCTCGGCTCCAAACGCGCCCCGCAATGCGGGCACACGTGATGGGCGCAGCGGCTAAAGAGCAGGCGCAAGCTGTTGTTGAGCTCGGTCATGGTGCCAAAGGTCGAGCGCACGCCCGGTACGCTGGGGCGCTGATGCAATGCGAGTGCCGCCGGCACATGCAGTACCTCGTCCACCTGAGCGTGCTCGGCTTGCGTCAGACGACGGCGGGTATAGGTGCTGAGCGCCTCCAGGTAGCGGCGCGAGCCCTCGGCATAAAGAACCCCCAGCGCCAGCGAACTCTTGCCTGAGCCCGACACGCCGGCAATACCCACGAGCTTTCCCAGCGGAATATCGATATCGATGTCCTTGAGGTTGTGTACACGCGCCCCACGCACTTCGATAGCCTGCGGGCTCATCTTCTGTTCTGTCACCTTTATCACCCTACTCGTGCCATAAAATGCGATCGCTAATGTACGCGCCCAGCATGGGCACGGTAAATCGGACGAGGCCGTATCCGGCAGCTTCGATGACGCGCTCGCGAATCAGGCTTGCGCGATATTTACTCGCCCAGCTCTGGGTACGCTCGCAGCGCTCAATGATATCCGCCATGCGCGTCGGTTTGCCCTCGTCAACCGCCATGGCCTCGATAAAGAGGCGTTGCGGACTGCGAAGCCCGTAATACAGGGGCGCGTCAACTGCTTCGTAGAACTCGGAGACGGCATCCGCATGGCCATCCTCGACATCGCGCCTTTCGATGACCTGCGAGCCACGCCGGACAGCAGACCGCCACATGTAATAGCCCACCAGCTGAACCATATAGGGATACCCCATGCTCTTGTGTGCCGCAAGGTCCGCCGTCTCCACATCAACGCAAAGACCAGCACCTTTGACCGTCTGGACATATGAATCGCGCACCTTGGGCAAAGATATCGCCCCCAGCGTACGCTGCTGGGCACGCCGCAAAAACGTCACGCTCGGCTCTTCGAGCAGATCGTCAACCATACTGGGTAAGCCGGCAAACACCAGCGCAAGACCGCGCTGGTCGCTATCGGACAAGCCCGTGGCATCCTGGTCTCCGAGCACCTGCTGATAGAGAACGGCAAGGGCCGCCAGCTCCTCGATAGACGCCGATTGCGCCTCGTCAATCGCAAACAGCATGCCTTTGCCTGGATCGAGCTTCTTAAGGCGCTCGTTGACCAGCCCGCGCAGCGTTTCACCCTTTGCACGCGCCGCCTCGACCGACATGCGCCCGAATGATGGACCGAGTTCCATTGACGTCACAACGGGTTTATTCGAGCGAAGCGCATCGGCCAAGCGGTCGCATAAGCCAAGCGAAGCGGAATCGGAGACAACCGCCCATCCGCGCTCATTGGCTAGACGTTGCAGCTCCCGCAGGAGAACCGTCTTGCCGCAACCGCGGTTTCCCGTAATGAGCATGAGCCTGCCCGGCGCTCCGGCGCCGTTATCGAGCCCTTCCTCGAAATCTTCGATGACCGACTCGCGACCGATGAGTATCGGAGGCCGCTTGCCAGCCGTGGGCTTAAAGGGATTTGGATTCATGTCGGCCTCCTCGGATTGGCAAACCTTGGCAATAGTTATACCAACTTGTACCGAGTTATACCAATAGCATGTGACAAAGGAACTGTCCCTTTGTCACATGTGGCCGAAAAACTCGGCGTCTGCTGCTCGCCAGGGGCGGAAGGTGGCGGGATCGACCTTTACGTGGGCTGCCTCGGGGACGTCATACCACTTAACGGTGTAGCCAGCGCCGTGAGAGCAAAAGACCGAGTCGGGCGTGTTGGGCAGATCGGCCTCGGGCTCATAGGCGGCCGTCTCGATGACGCGCTCGGCATCATGGCAAGCTGCATAGCCGGCAAACTCTAGGTACAGATGTCCGCGACCGCTCGTGTAGGCAGCCACCTCCAGCGCGTAATCCTGCACTTCGGATGCCGGCACGCGGCCCCCAAGCTTCGCCCGGTCGCCCGCCATCGTCGGCGGCTCGTACTCGGCACCCATACGCGTGGCATCCGACAACGAACGACCCACGCACTCCCCCGGCACCTCGAGCTCAAAGTGGTACCACGGCTCCAACAGCACCGCCGCGCCGGCCTCACGTGCCTGCATGAGCCCCTGGCGAATCGCGCGGTACGTGGCCTGGCGAAAGTCGCCGCCCTCGGTGTGTTTGGCATGCGCGCGGCCGCCCGTGAGCGTAATGCGTACATCGGTGATGGGCGAGCCGGTCAGCACGCCCAGGTGGTCGCGCTCCATAGCGTTGGTGAGCGCCAGACGCTGCCAGTTCAAGTCGAGCTCGTCGGTCGAGGTCACAGTGCCAAATTGCACGCCCGAGCCCGCCGGCAACGGCTCCAGACGCAGATGCACCTCGGCATAGTGGCGCAGTGGTTCAAAGTGGCCCACGCCCTCGACCGGCTGCGAAATAGTCTCCTTATAGAGAATGCCGCCGGGCTCAAACGCAACCACGAGGCCAAAGCGATCGGCTAGCACGCGCTGCACGACCTCGAGTTGCACCGCTCCCATGAGCTGCAGATGTATTTGTTCAAGATGCGTATTCCAGCTTACGCCGAGCATGGGATCTTCGTCGGCAAGCTCGGCCAGCGCTTTGAACACCGCATGGACATCGTGTTCGCCTGGAAGCACCGTATAGGTGAGGACCGGCGCAATGACAGGTGCATCGCCCGCGGGCTCCGCGCCCAGGGCGTCCCCCGGGCGAACGTGCGCAAGGCCCGTCACGGCACAAATACCGCCAGCAGCAACTTCTTGGGCAAGCTCATACTTCTCGCCGTTATAGATGCGTACCTGATCGACCTTCTGCTCCCATGCCTCGGCACCGGAACGTCCGCCAATCATCTGCTTGGCATGCAGTGTGCCGCCGGTTACTTTAACCCATGCCAAGCGCTCGCCGCGATCCCCGAGGCTCACGCGGTAGACGCGCGCGGCAAACTCCGGGTGCCATGCCTGTTCGCGCATCAGCGCGCATATACCATCCAGCAGCTCGTCCACGCCTTGGTCCTTGAGCGCCGAGCCGGCAAAGCAGGGAAAGAGCTTACGCTCGGCAACCATGCGCGACAGCGTCGCGACGGAAAGCCCGCCCGCCTCAAGAAACTCCTCGAGCGCTTCTTCGTCTAACGCGGCAGCGTCCTCCTGAACGGCCCCGCCCGCCAGCAGCTCGCCGGCATCCAGACAGCCTTCGGAAAGACGCTGCCCAAGCTGGGCCAGCAACGCATCGCGACCAGGGTTCTCAAGATCGATCTTGTTGATAAAAATGAACGTAGGTATGTCATAGCGCGCAAGCAGGCGCCACAGGGTTTCGGTATGCCCCTGCACGCCGTCGTTGGCGCCCACAACCAAAATCGCGTAGTCGAGTGCGCGCAGCGTGCGCTCCGCCTCGGCAGAAAAATCGACATGTCCCGGCGCATCCACGAGCATGACGTGAGTATCGCCATGGTCGAGCACAGCCTGCGACGAGAAAATCGTAATACCGCGCTCGCGCTCAATCTCGTTCGTATCCAGATGCGAATCGCCATTGTCCACGCGGCCGCGCTTGCGAATGCGGCCCGCGTTGAATAGCATGGCCTCGGCCAACGTGGTCTTGCCGGCATCGACATGCGCCAAGATTCCAACGACCGCTTGCTTCGACATGGCTCTCCTCTTATTGCAAGCCCATCGCACGCGGCAACGGGCGTCCTCATTCCACACTGGATGATACAATTTACGGGCCGGCGGGCGAAGCGGGCCCTATCCCCCGACCGAGCTCATCGCCCTGCGTTGCCGCGCGGCGATTTTCGTAGGTTCGCGCCTTGCGAAAGCCGGCTTGCAAAACAGTCAGCGAACGAAAATGGCCCCACCCGGGGCCATTTTCGTTCGTGCAAATTGTTGACACGCGTCCCCGCTCTTATGCCTCACGCAGCCAGTCAAACGCCATGCGCGGGGTGCCGTCGGACACATACACGATGCCGGCGCGCTCAAACCCCGCCTTAATACTCGCACCCTGCATGGGCAGGTTATCCTGATGCGTGTCGATACGCAGGTGATCGGCACGCTCTTTGGCAAAGGCAAACATCGCGGCCGCGATACCGTGCGCGGTGCCGTCGGACGCCACACGGTGCAGCACGGCGTACGGAGTGTCGCTGCGCCATTGCCCGTCCTCAATTACGTCATAGCACTCGTCCGGGCCCGGTAAAAAGGCAAACGTCGCCACCATGCGGCCGTCGACTTCACACACATAGCTGCCACCGGCGGCGATATCGGCAGCCAGCTGCTCGGCAGAAGGCGTGCCCTCGGGCCACTGCGTGGCGTTGCCATGCGCGCGCATAAAGGCGCGGGCCGTGTCATAGATAGCCATGACGGCGGGAATGTCGGTATCGAGGGTTTTTCTGATCATCACGCGGCGACCTCACGTTTATTGGTATCACTTTGATTGGGCAATGATACCAGCGTTTGGAGAGGGGCACGAAGCAGATGGGGAGCAAAAAGCGAGCCGCTTGGTCAAAAGCCAAAAGCGAGTTTTTGGGCGCTGCCACGGGCGGCGATATGAGCGACCTGTTTGCGCGCGAAGACGAGCGCCGCGACGCCCTGAACGCCGAGCGCGACGAGGCCTGGCGCTACAAATCGTGCGAACGCAAAAACCGTTACGACACGCGCGCCGAGGCCGAGGCAGTTATGGCCGACTGCGAAAGCCGCGGGCGGCGCGGTTTGGCCTGCTACAAATGCGAATACTGCGGCGGCTGGCACCTGACATCGCACCCTTGGAAATAGGCACCGCATCGGCACGGCACCGACGGAGCGCCAACCATCGCACGCAAGCTACGGGCGCGGCGGCACCAAGACATCGTAACGAACGGCCTTGCCCGCAAGTTGATAGCTCGGCTTAACACCGGCAAGCAGTGGCCCCTTCACCGGCCGCTTGATAACCAACTTGCGCGGGTGCACCGCAAGCGCAGCCTCAACCAGCGTCTCCTCATCGGCGCACGGCTGCTCCAGATGGTGCAAGAGTTGGAATTTCTTTTTAACCGCCGCGCTCTTGGTGCGTCCGGGAAACATGGGGTCCAGATACACCACGTCGGGAGCGGTGAGCTCGCCCCGCCCGATCAGCTCAGCTGTATGGTAAAGGCCGGCAATGCTGTCCTCGCCCGCATGTAAGCGCATGCGCGCCACGGCTGTCGCAAGCGCCGGATCATCTGCCGCGCGATCCAAAGCATCCTTGAGGAGCGCCGCGATCACGCAATCCTGCTCATACAGATCGACGGTAAAGCCCGCGGCCGCCAGCAGCAGCGAATCCTCGCCAAAGCCTGCCGTGGCGTCAATCGCCCATGGGCTCTCGATGCCTTTTGCGCGCGCAGCCTTTACCAGCAGTTCTTGCTGCAGACGGCCCTGCTTGAGCCGTGGAAGCATGCGGCCAAAATCGGCACGCAGCCCCATCGTGCCGTCGGTGAGTGTGAGGCCCTCGGACTTCCCGATCAGCTCAAGCCCCGCGGACCGAGCAACAGAAAAGGGATCGACGACGCCCATGGGTACTCCTTAGCAAGCAAAACGAATACGTGAGCGCCGTTTGTGTCGGCACCCAACCGTCCGCTATTGTCCCACATGCGACATGGCCCACAGCATCGCAATACAAAGCACCGCCATCAATCCCGTGCACACAGTAGCGATCACGGAATCACTCATGCGCCTTCCCAACGACCGCGCCTCACGTACCTGCTCTGCTCCGTACATCATGGTTCCTCCTTCGGTCTAGCTCTTACCATGGCCCCATCATCGCAGCGCCGCGCATACGCTGCCATCGATTTGGCTTACGCCCAGCTTTCCTTTTTGAAAGGTTGGACCGCACAGGCAAGAGACGCTTTCAAACGCATGCATCGCCCCGTTGAACTACAATGTGCTTCACCATATGTGCAGTACATTGGGTGCGCCAAGTTGGCGTACTCGTATCGAAAGGACCAGCCATGAGCTTCACTCGCAAGACTCTCAAAATCCTTGCTCTCATCTACTTTGTTTTGGCCATCGCCAGCCTCGTCACCGCCGGCGTCGGTATCGCCACGGGCGGTCTCGATTCCACGTACGGTTCGTACGCCACGCTCGCAGCGGTCGTGCTTATCGCCAAGGGTCTCGTCGACCTTGCTGCAGGCGTCGCCGGTGTCAAGGGCGCCAACAAGCCTTCGCAGGTGGACGGCGCGTTTAAGCTCGGTATTGTTGCCGCGGTCGCCACGCTTGCCCAAGCGGTGCTCACGCTTCCCGCGTTTGGCGGCGACGCCATCAACTTTGGCGCCTTTGTCATCGTGGTGTACGACCTGTTCTTTGTCCAGCAGGCACACGCCGTTAAGGCCGAGAACAAGGACCGCCTGTAAGCGCTCGCTTCTCATAACCTCTGCAGCCAAGCAACTAAAAAGGGCCGATCGCGCATCTCCGCGGTCGGCCCTTTACGTTTGCCCAGATAAAACCTACCAAAATAAACCTGTCCCTTTTTGGCAGGTTGTTAGCTGTGGCGGTACTCGGCGATGATGAAGTCGATGTCGGTTTGAAGGGTATCCAAATTTGCCAGGCGCTCTTTGTCGGCAGGGCGTGTGCGATAGTAGTACGGCGTCATCTGGAACACCGCCTCGATATCGGCCTGGGTCTGAAGCGTAATATTCGCAGATACCCGCTGCGTTCCGACCAACTCGAGCTCGGTAGTCTTCGGCAGCTTCTCGTCATTGAGATATGGCGTGTCGTAGAGCACCTCCTTGAGCCCAAACAGATGACGGGCACCTGGCACCACGGTGTAGAGCGAACCTTCGGGTGCCAGCACGCGGGCAAACTCGCGCTCGTTAAAGGGAGCAAAGAGCTCGGTCACCATATCGAAGGCGCCATCGGCCACGGGGATATCCTTCATGTTGGCCACAAAATAGGTCGCATCGCCGCGCTTGGCGGCAAGGCGCACCATCTCTTTGCCCAGGTCGAAACCGTAAGCATCCACGCCCGGCACCGCGCCCATGGCACTCGTGTAGTAGCCCTCGCCGCAGCAAATATCGAGCAGCGTCATTGGAGCGCTCGTAGACGCAGCACGCCCAGACACCTGCTTGCGCACCAGCTCGACCATCGCATCGCGCAACGGCTCGTAGTATCCACGGTTCAGAAAGTCACGACGGCTGCGTGCCTGCGACTTGGGATCGCCCATGGAGTCGCCGCTCTTGGACGAGCGCAGCAGATATAGATAGCCCTCGCGCGCACGGTCAAACCGGTGTCCGCCCGCGCATGCAGCACCGCGTTCGTCATCCACCAACGGCTCATGGCAAACGGGACACAACAGCATGGCAACTCCTTAGCGCGAACAACACAACGCCCACCATTGTCGCACGCCTTCCCCACCTAGTCATTGGGGACGTTCTTGAATAACCAGTCGTTTAAGAACGTCCCCAACGACTAGTCGATTAGGAGTATCATCGTCTGCGCAAATAAGCACGAAATAGCATATTAGAGATTGAGAGCGTATGGCTGATACCGCATCTAAGCACATTGACATGACCACCGGCTCGCTGTGGCGCAATATTCCCCTGTTCGCCTTCCCCGTGGCCGCCACGAGCATCTTGGAGCAGCTGTCGAACCTCATCGCCACGGTCATCATCGGTAACTTCTCGGGCGACCAGGGAACCCTCGCCATGGCGGCGGTCGGCTCCAATGTTCCGCTTACCAGTCTTATGCTCAACCTGTTTATTGGCATGTCACTTGGCTCCAACGTGGTCATCGCCAACGCTATCGGCCGCAACGATCAGAACATGGTCAAACGCGCCGTCCATACCTCGATTTTAATGGCGCTCGTGGGCTTTGTCGTCATCGCTCTGGGCGAGATCTTTGCCGAGCCTATGCTCACCGCGCTCAACGTTCCTGCCGAAACCATGCCACTCGCTTCGCTCTACCTGCGCGTCTTTTTGCTCAGCCTGCCCTCGATCTTGCTCTACAACTTTGAGGCCGCGATCTTCCGCTCCGTCGGCATCACCCGCATGCCGCTACAGGCGCTTGCCGTGTCCACCGTCCTCAACATTGGCCTGGACCTCATCTTTGTCCCCGTACTCCACTGGGGCGTCGCGGGCGTCGCCATCGCCACCGCCATCGCCTACACCGTCAGTGCCGCTACGCTCTTTATCCGCCTGCTCAAGACCGACTCCGTCGTCCGCGTCACCCTACGCGACCTGGCTATCGACCCCGTCGCCCTCAAGCGCATCGTCAAGATCGGCCTGCCCGCCGGCATCCAAAGCGCCGTCTTTGCCGTCGCCAACATCATCATCCAGTCTGCCATCAACAGCTTGGGCACCGAGGTCATGGCGGCATCGAGTGCCGCCATGAGCCTGGAGTACGTGTGCTACAACCTGCTCAACAGCTTTAGCCAGGCTTGCACCACCTTTGTGGGACAAAACCACGGTGCCCGCCAGATCGGCCGCTGCACTAAAACGCTCAAGGTCTGCCTGGTCGAAGGCGGTATCGTTGCACTCACCACGATTATCGTTATTGTCGGCCTGGGGCGCGAGATCTTGTCGCTCTTTAACAGCGATCCCAACATCGTCTCGATCGGCTATATCCGCGTGTGTTCGATCTTCCCGGCGTATGCCTTTAGCATGTTCTACGAAAACATGTCAGGCTACCTGCGCGGCTTTGGTATCTCGCTCACGCCCGCCCTCATCACCATGATCTGCGTCTGCGGCATCCGCTTCTATTGGGTATTCTGCGTGTTCCCGCACTTCCGCACCTTTGCGAACATTATGATGGTCTACCCCATCAGCCTGGGCACCACGGCGTTCTTTATGGTCGTGGCGGTACTACTTTGCCACCCGGCACGCACCTATCGCGCCACCCAAGCCAAAGCGACAGCCCGCTAAACACCGCACTCAACACCACGCCAGTCATTAATTGACAATATGCGAGCTCATATAGTCGATAAAACGCCTCGTGGCGATAGGCATGGTATCCCAGCTACGCCAAGCTGCCACCACGTCGCGCGAGGGAGCATGCACGATGGGACGTACACGAATATCGGCCCGCATGCCCTCAACGGTACGACGATACAGCATACTCACGCCTAGGCCCTCCTCCACCATCGCCATGATGGTGTAGTCGTCGGTTACCTCACTCGTCACGTGTGGCGACAGCCCATGCGCCGCGAATGCATCGAGCACCAGGCTCTGTTCGCCCTCATCCAGCAGCACAAACGGCTCGAACGCCAGGTCGGCAAGTGTCACCTTTTCCTTTGCCGTCAGCGGATGCGCGGTCGGCAACAATGCCACCAACTCGTCGTGATAGACCACGCGCTTCTCGAGCCCAGCGGTAAACCCGCGCGCCGTAAAGCAAAAGTCAACCACGCCATCGTGCACCCATTGAGCGTTGCGCGTGTAATCGCCCTGCTTGAGGGTAAAGCGTACGCCCGGGTGCAGCGCACCAAAGTCGCGGATCACACGCGGCAGCACGGTACGACTCACGTTGGTAAACGTCGCGATACGAATATCAGTCGAGGAGAGTCCCAGCAACTCCTGACGTTTGCCCTCAAGCTCGGCCTCGGCAGTTACGATCTGTCGCAGATACGGCAGATACTGCTTGCCATCGCGCGTAAGCGACACACCCTGCTTACCGCGCTCGATAAGCGTGGTACCCAGCTCGCGCTCGAGCGCCTTGACGGCCTGGCTCACCGCACTTTGCGTATAGCCCAGCTCGTCCGCCGCACGTTTCAGACTGCCGCAATCGACCACCATACATACAATCTGATACCGCGATGCCATCTTGCCTCCCCATCGATGTTGCCGTAAAACGTTTTGCCAGGGCTTTTTCTGTCAACATTAGCATTTCTTAATCATACTGAAGATACATTCGCTTTACTACATCCACATCTGGGAGCAGAATCCTTTTTGCGAAACCGTTCTGTAACAAAAGGAGTCCCATGGATCGCAAAAAAGCAATCGCGCTCTCATTTTCCGTTCCCGTCGCATGGGGCTTTTCGTATCCCCTTATGAAGATCGGCATGGACAGCATGAACGCCACGAGCATCGTCGCGCTGCGCTGCATCATCGCCTTTGCGGCTTGCCTGCTGCTCTTCCACAAGCACGCGTTGCGCATCAACCGTAACCTTATGGTCCGCGCCGCCATCATCGGCGCCATTATGGCAACCGAGCTCACCTGCATGTGCCTGGGCTCCAGCCTCACCTCCGCCTCCACCGCCGGCTTTTTGCAGAGCCTGACGGTCGTGATCGTGCCGTTTGCCAACGCCGCCCTGCTGCGTCGCGCCCCCGAGCGCAAGGTGCTCATCGGCACGGCCATCGTCACCTGCGGCATGCTGCTGCTCTCGGGCGCCGACTTTACCAGTCTGAATCCCGGCGCGCTCATCATGCTGCTCTCCGCCTTTATCTACGCTGGACACATCATTGTCGCCAAGCGGTTTGTCGAAGAAGTCGATCCGCTTGCTCTGGGCGTTTGGCAGCTGGGCTTTGGCGGCTTGTTCTCGGGCATCGCCGCATTCACCTTTGGCGGCTTCACGCTTCCCAGTACGCCCAGCGAGATCGTGGTCGTCGTTGCCCTCGCACTCATCTGCTCTGCCTACGGCTTTATCACCCAGACGCTCGTGCAGCCCCACGTGCCCGCCGAGACTACCGGCTTCGCCTTCTCGCTCGAGCCGGTCTGCTCCGCCGTCTTCTCGTTCTTCCTGGTCGGCGAGGTCCTGAGTCCCATCGCCTTCTTTGGCGCCGCCCTCATCCTCACCGGCGTCATGGTGGCAACCGTCGAGCTTCCGCGCCTTCGTGCACATGGACAGGCCCGCATGGCAGGAGCGCCCGAGCACGTCTCGTAGACCCCACTCCTTATGCAGCCGCGGCATAAAGATCTCCAGACGCCTTTACAATAGATGCCAACAGAGCATCTGCCATAAAGGAGCCCCATGGACACCGTAACTCGCGACCGCAACATAGCAACTTGGTTGGGCGATGCGCCGCAGCCGGTACGTGACACTACGAACCAGCTGCTCGAGCGCATCGTCCTTTTGCGTGCCGAGCAAACCATCTACCCGGCACAAGACGACATCCTCAATGCCCTCGCCTACACGCCGGCCAACCAGGTCAAGGTTGTCATCTTGGGTCAAGACCCCTATCACGGACCCAACCAGGCCATGGGGCTGTCGTTCTCGGTCCCCGCGACGCAAACCAAGTTGCCGCCGAGTCTGCGCAACATTTACAAGGAACTCAAAGCCGATCTGAGTTGCCCCATTCCCGCCACGGGAGATCTAACGCCATGGGCACAACAGGGCGTCCTGCTCCTCAACACCACGCTCACTGTGCGCGAGCATGCCGCGAACTCGCACGCCAAACTGGGCTGGAGCACGCTCACCGACTACGTTATCGAACGCTGCTGTGAGCTGCCCCAACCGGTAGTCTTTTTGGCATGGGGCCGCTTTGCCCAGCAGATGATCGAGGGCAAGCTCGCCGCGACCGGCGCGGGCAAGGCGACCGGCAAGTTCTGCCTGGCCTCCACGCACCCCTCGCCGCTTTCGGCCAACCGTGCCACGGTAGAACTCCCCGCCTTTATGGGGTCGCGTCCCTTCTCGGCAGCCAATCGGCTACTCGAACAGCACGGCTCGACCCCCGTCAACTGGACTTGCATCGGCTAAAAATCGATACATCAAAAACGCGCCCGACAGCTTTCCATCGGGCGCGTTTCCTATTCGGGCCAAATAAATTGCGTGCGGCCGGCCTCGCCGCCATCGATCAGCAGACTCTGCCCGGTCATAAACCGGTTGGTCACGCCCACAAAGTAGATCCACTCGGCGATCTCTTGGGCGGTGGCCCAGCGTTTAAGCGGCGTGAGCTCCATAATCTGGTTCCACAGGTGCTCGTCTTCCATCACGCAACGGTTGAGCGGCGTGATAACGCCGCCCGGGTCCACACTGTTGGCGATAGCCTGCGGTGCCAGACGGTTTGCAAGGTTCTTGGTGTAGGCGATAACGCCGCCCTTGCTGGCGGCATAGGCGGGAAACTCCGATCCCGTATGCCCGCTCGCCGACCCCACATTGACCACGGATCTAATCGCCGGCGCCGGCTTGGCGGCAAGCCCCTCCCCCACAAAGGCGTAGCGCTCGGTCACGTTGATGGTGCCATACAGGTTGGCGGCGATGTCGTCGGCCGAATCCTGCGTACCGGCAACGTTCACGATCACCTGGGGTTCAAGGTCGCCTGGAAACGAGCCCGGCTCGCGGACATCAACGATCAGATGGCGGTAGCGCTCGTGTTCGACCGCCGCCGGCAGCAGATCAAAGCCCACAACCTCGTGGCCCTCGTCCAAAAAGCGCTGCACGCATGCGGCTCCGATACCGCCCGAAGCGCCCGTGATCAAAACCCGCATACTTGCTCCTTAGGCGGTTGCGTGGCGCTCGAGGTACTCGGAGCCCACATTCTCGCGCTCCCAGCCGCGCACGACCTTGTAGCCCACGGGGCTCAGGAAGACCTCGCACAGCAGCTCGGCAACAGCGCCCGTCAGCGAGCACATAAGGACCTGCACCCAGGTCCAACCAAAGAACGTGTGGCTTACCACAATGGCAAAGACCAGGTTGTCGATAAACTGGCCAACACCCGTAGACACATAGGAGCGGAAGGCAAAGCTCGCAAAGTTATTCTTTTTGAGCATACGGCCGAGCGACTGGTTGAGCGTGGAGTTAACCACGGCAGAAACGAGCATGGCAAGCGACGAGCCAAGCACCACGTACCAGGTGCCGCCGATGGTGGCGTTAAGGGCAGTGTTGACCTCGATCATGCCGGTGTCGTAGTAGGCGCCCCACATGCCGGGCGTTAGCGAGCATGCCCAAAAGCACAAGCTCACGGCCAGGTTAACCAGCAGCGCGAGGATAGAGATTTTGATGGATGCCTTGGCGCCAAAGCGCTTGCAGATCATGTCCTGGCACAAAAACGAGACCCAGCTCACCACAAAGCCGCAATCGAGCGCCAGATACGGCAGACTGATGAGCTCTTTGTTGGCCAGCAGGTTCATCATGATGACGCTCACGAAAAACAGCGAAACCGTTGCCGCGGGAATGCTCCGCAACAGGACCTTGTAGTCCTCCATGACCTTCTTGATCATTATGTACTCCTTTGGTTTTAGGTTTAACGAGCAGGATATCGGACCCGAACTGCTCGGACGCCCCGGTCTTGAGACGACGGTGGGTATGATAGCCGCTCACACGGCATCAGGCAAGCAAACGGCGCGGCAGCCCCGCAGGGCCACCACGCCGATGCGCTAAAACGCTACGTTGCCAAACTCCGACAGGATAAGGTCGGGATTGTGGTCGGTTGCCCAATCCACGTTCCACGGGCTCGTGAACAGCAGCAACTTGCCGCCGCGCATGTCCTCGACGCGCAGCGTGTCGCGCGTGAGCGAAAGGCCCGGGATATCGATGGTATCGGGGTCGTTCTGAATCCAGCGGATGTCCGTATAGGGCAGCGGCTGGCGACGAACCTCAACACGGTACTCGGCCTTGAGGCGACGCTCGAGCACCTCAAACTGCAGCACGCCGACCACGCCCACGATGACGCTCTCCATACCGGCGCCCAGCTCGCGGAAGATCTGGATGGCGCCCTCCTGGGCAAGCTCCTCCATGCCTTTGACAAACTGCTTGCGCTTGAGCGTGTCGACCTGCGTAATGCGAGCGAACATCTCGGGGGCAAATGTCGGGATCTGCGGATACTGCACATGGCGCTTGCCAGAGCACACGGTGTCACCGATGCTAAAGATACCCGGATCGAACAGGCCCACGATATCGCCCGCGTACGCCTCGTCCACGATGGCGCGATCATCGGCCATCATCGAGGTACCCGTAGCGAGCTTAAGCTTGCGGTTGCCCTGCACGTGGAAGGCATCCATGCCGCGCTCGAACTTGCCCGAGCAAATGCGCACAAAGGCGATGCGGTCGCGGTGGTTCTTGTCCATGTTGGCCTGGATCTTAAACACAAAGCCGCTAAAGTCGTCGCGGCAGGGATCGACCGGTTCGCTGGTGAGCGTATCGGTATAGGCGCGCGGCGTCGGGGCCAGACGCAGAAACTCCTTCAGGAAAGGCTCCACGCCAAAGTTGGTAAGCGCCGAGCCAAAGAACGCCGGGCTCAGCTTGCCGCAGGCCACGGCATCCAAATCGAGCTCGTCGCCGGCACCATCGAGCAGCTCGATATCGTCCATCAGGTTCTTATGGTTTTCTTCGCCGATGAGCTCGTCCATGGAAGGATCGCCCAGTTCGGCCTCGACCTCAGCGACCTTCTTGGTGGCGTTGGCGTGGCCGTCGCCCTCAAAGGCAATGACGTGACGAGTCTGACGATCGAACACGCCGCGGAAGTTGCGGCCGCTGCCGATCGGCCAGTTCATGGGATACGTATTGATGCCCAGGACATTCTCGATCTCTTCCATGAGCTCAAACGGATCGCGAGCCTCGTGGTCGAGCTTGTTCACAAAGGTGAAGATGGGGATGTGACGCAGTGTGCAGACCTTAAAGAGCTTTTTGGTCTGGGCCTCGACGCCCTTGGCGCCGTCGATGACCATGACCGCAGCGTCGGCGGCCATAAGGGTACGGTAGGTATCCTCCGAGAAGTCCTGGTGGCCGGGGGTATCGAGAATGTTGACACAGGCGCCGTTATAGGTGAACTGCAGCACCGAGGAGGTGACGGAGATGCCGCGCTCCTTCTCGATGTCCATCCAGTCCGAGACAGCATGCTTGGCCGAGCTCTTGCCCTTGACCGAGCCGGCAGTCTGGATGCTGCCGGTATAGAGCAGCAGCTTCTCGGTAAGCGTGGTCTTACCGGCGTCCGGGTGGCTGATGATCGCGAATGTGCGGCGCGACGAGATTTCATCCGACAGGCTTGCCATGCGGATCCTTTCTTGCGTTCTATATGCATTACGTCGATGTAACCCGTCTATTGTAGCCGCGAAATCTCGCTCTAGGGTGCCTATCAGGACAAATTCATCAGTTGGGGCCTGGGTAGCAATCGATGGCGGCACTCCGCAGCAATTTGTCTCGATCTGTAACATCTAGACGGTTTTTGAACCTCTACCTGTTACAGATTTAGACAAACAGGTGGGCGTCCCAGAAAGATCTCGATCTGTAACATCTAGCCACTCAAAACGGGTCCATCTGTTACAGATTGAGATATAAGGATAGACGGGTGGCCAATGTCTCGATCTGTAACATCTAGCAGCCAAAATCTTCTCCAGTTGTTACAGATTGAGACAACCAGGTGGGGTCCGCCAGTAAAATCTCGATCTGCAACAGGTAGCCGTCCAAATCGGTTCCAGATGTTACAGATTGAGATGAATGAACGGGCGGACAATCCCTACTTACCTCTTGCGTAACTGTGCATAGTGTATATATACTGTGCTTACCGGTTATATACACGTGTAGCCCAACAGCTAAGGAGCCGCTGTGGACATCATCCTATCCAATTCGAGCGACAAGCCCATCTACGAGCAGATAGCCTCGCAAGTCAAAGCTCAGATCCTATCGGGCGCACTCGCTGCGGGAGCCAAACTCCCCAGTATCCGTGCGCTTGCCAGCGACCTGAGTGTGAGCGTTATCACCACCAAGCGCGCCTACGCCGACCTAGAGCAACTCGGCTTTATCTGCACCGTGCAGGGCAAAGGCTGTTTTGTCGCCGAGGGCAACCAAGAGCTCTTGCGCGAAAGCCAGCTCTGCCATATCGAAGAGCTGCTTGCCCAGGCGGCGGCACAAGCCGATGCCCTGGGCGTCACGCGCGATAAGTTGCACGAGATGCTCGACCTGGTAGCTCCCGAAACCATGCAGTAGCCATCTGCAAGAAAGGCTATACCATGCAAAACCTGCTAGAACTCAAAGATGTCTCACGCCGCGTAAGTGACCGCTTTTCGCTGCGCGATGTCACACTCACCGTAGAAGCCGGTCAGATTGTCGGCTTTGTGGGCGCAAACGGCGCCGGCAAGACGACGACCATCCGCGCCGCACTCGCTCTCATAAAGATTGATGCCGGCGAGGTGTACCTGTTTGGGCAGCGCTGCGATGCCAATGCGCCCGATGAACAACAACGTCGTGTGCGCTCTCGCATCGGACTCGTGCTGGACACGTGCCCCTTCCCTTCCACGCTCAAGGTGGCGGAAGTTGAAGCGCTCGTAGGCCCGGCGTACCCCACCTGGAACCACGACACGTTCGCCAGCCTCATCGATCGATTTGGCCTCGACCCCAAGGCAAAGGTCAAAGACCTCTCCCGCGGCATGGGCATGAAGCTGCAGCTCGCGTGTGCGCTCAGCCACAAGGCCGAGCTGCTCATCCTGGACGAAGCCACGGCAGGCCTCGATCCCATGGCGCGTGAGGAGCTGCTCGATGAGCTGCTCTCCTTTGTCTCAGACGGACAGCGCAGCGTATTGTTCTCGAGCCACATTACATCCGACCTTGAACGTGCGGCCGACCGTGTTGTCTGCATCGATAACGGCTCGATTGTGTTCGATCTGCCGCGCGAGGACATTACTGACCGCGCCGGCATCGCCCACTGTACTCAGGTGCAAGCTGCCGAGCTGATGGCTTGTGTCGAAGGCGCCCGTGCCGCCCGTCATGCCTACAGCGTGGACGTGCTCGTCCCCAACCGACGAGAAGCGCTCGAGGCCTTTCCCGAGATTCCCTGTGATCGGATTTCCATCGATGATTACCTGCGCCTTATGCTGAAAGGAGCCTCCAAATGAAACGCGCCTTTATGTCCGAGACCGCCATCATACGCTCGTTTCTTCCGAGCATCGCCGGCGTCGGCCTGTTCATCTTCGTCGTGCTGACCCTTGCCAACGCATCGGATGGTGACTCTGGCATGAGTGCCGGTACCTGTGCCGTCAGCGCTATGTCGCCCATCATGATCATGAGCTCGCTGGCTGGCTACGATAACCAAAACGGCTGGGAGCGCTATCGGGCAACGCTGCCGTTCTCGCGCAAAGACATCATCTGCGCGCGCTACCTGTGCATTATTGTCTTCTCGGTCGTCATGGCATGCGCGGCTACGCTTCTGAACATCCTCGCCCTTCCGTTCTTCGATCACATGGGCATCCCTTCGACAGGCCAGACGGTCTTTGAAATCGCAACTGCCTCGGCGGCATCGATGCTCATCTCCCTCATGATGGTGTTTTTGGCACAGCCGATTTTCTTTCGATTTGGCCATATGGAGGCGCTGCGCTTATCCGTCGGCCTGTTTGCCCTGCTTGGCTGCGGCACCATGGCAATGCTGAGTTCCTCCAACCCCATCAGCAACTGGCTCATGTCGATTGCCGGAGCGAATCCCGATCCCGCCGTTCTTGGCTGTCTGTGTGCAGGCATCGCCGCGCTTGCCCTCGCGCTATGTGCAATCAGCTGCACCGTCAGCACCAAGGTTTATCGAGTACGCGATCTGTAGCCACGCGAGCCTTGACTCACGAAGTCCACAATCGATCGCCCGCGAATACGGGTTTGACACCTACGCTGTCGATCTCTGGAGCGACCCCGAGGAAAACCGCGCGTTCTTCGATTCACTCGGCATTTCGCGCGACACGATTCATCCCGTTCAGGCGGGCGCGCTCGAGTATCTCAACACCATTGCAATCGTGCTGAGGAAGCTCTAAATGACAGCCGCGCGAGACCGTAGACATACGGCCTCGCGCGGAATCTTTCTTAATTACTCTTGGAGCAGCGGCCCGGCAGGCGCTACATCCTCGCGCCGGGTTTGGGATGCCTGTACTGACCATGGGCGGCCGTGCGCTTGCTGCGTGAGATGGCAAACTTTGGGCAGCAGTGCAGACAACGGAGACAGGCGGCACACTCCGGTTTTGCCCACACGGGAAGACCGTCGCGCATCTCAATTGCCACCATGGGACAGCGTTTAGCGCAGAGGCCACAGCCGATGCAACGGCTAGCATCAACGGCAAACTTGCTCGTCTGCTGCATACGCGGCAACCCAAACGCGTGATACGCGCACGATGCAAACAGGGGCACGCGATGGCGCATCATGTCGCCCGTGCGCCGCACCCGCACTGCCTCGATCACGGCATCAATCTGCGCCTCGGCAGCTTTATTGATGCTCTCGACCTTTTGATGATCTGACAGGTCGAAAACAGGCGTCCAGGTATCGGGCATCTTGACGCTCATCGCCGCATGCAGCTCGAACCCACGCTCGCGCAGCAGATCGCGGGCAAACTTGGCCGATTGGCCGGTCGTCGAACCGTACGTCGAAACATAGAACGTATAGGGCTGCTTGCCACCGTTCGCGCCGACGGCATCCGACAGGCCGACGGTCTTCAAAAACTCAATCATCGGCGTCGGCAGACCCCAGGCATACACCGGGGCAACAAATCCCAGCTGGCAGGGACCTTCCGTCAAGGCAAGGCGAAAGGCCTCGGCATCAAAACGCTCAATCGACATAACCTTGTCGTCTGTCGCCGCCGCAATGCGACGTGCCACATGCTCGCTGTTCCCCGTCGCACTAAAGTACAGGATCATCTCGTACCCCTCTGGAGTTGGCTCGCGATTAACCGCGCTACTTGCGCAGCGGCTTGGGCAGCGGAATACCGGCGGCGATGACTGCGGCGATGATCATGGCGACGATGCCCTTGAGCGGGAAGCACATGAGCAGTAGGCCCACAACCATTACGGGCTGGCGCATGACGGCACCCATCGTCGATGCCGTGCAGACGGCAACGCAAAAGACCGGATCGGCACCGGTGAGCAGAGCGAAACCGTAGCCCAGGCTCACGCCTGAGAAAATCACGGGGAAGAAATGGCCGCCGCGCCAGCCCATATTGATGAGAGCCGGGGTCAGCATAGCCTTAACCAGGCCAGTCGCGATAAGCACACCGGCAGGGATGGTCAGGTAGGTTTCCATGAGCACATCGGCCTGCGTCTCGCCGGCAAACATGGTGTAGGGCAGAGCTGTGCCGCAGATGGCGAGCGCCAGACCAGCCAGCATGGCCTTGACGGTGGGGCGCTCCCCTATGGCATGGGCCAGTGCCTCGCTCGCATGCTCCGAGACAAAGTACAGCCAGCCGCAAGCCGTGCCGACAAGCGCCAGGGGGATGAGCCATGCGAGCTCGAGGTTACCCACCTCGGCAGCCTCAAACCGCGGCATACCCATGCCACCGCCCACAAGCTGACCGAGCAGTAGGTAGGTGCCCAGGCCGCCGGCAATCGCGATGCCGTAGACCACGGTCTTCTGCGCCTTGGGCAGCTTGATCGTGATCTCGTCGGACGCGGAATCCTCGTCACCATCGGCGCTGCCGGCGAGCGGGGCCACAAAGCCAAACACGGGCGCGGTAAAGAGTGCCGTCAGGGCAGCTTGGGTGCCCAGCAGCGTGAGCTCCCTAAACTCAGCTCCAAAGCGACGCATGCGATCGCCGACCCAGCTGCACAGACCCGCGATAACGCCGGTCAGGCCGGCCTCCGGTCCAATGCTGCCACCAAACAGCAGCGGCAGCAATGCCGCGAGCGAAAGCTTGCCCAGGTTGTCGTACGGGTAGCGCCCATCGCGCTTTACCTTGGCCATCACCTGGTTGAGGTCATCGGTCTTGGTGCCCGTCGTCTTTTCGTACAGACCGATCAGCAGGCCGCCCAGCAGGCAGACGAAAAACGGGTATGGCAGAAAGCCAAACGGTCCGCTGGCAAGCTCGGGCGAAGCGACGCCCAGCGCGTGTGGAATCTCGGTCCATAGATAGTCGATACCGTGCTCCATCGCAAAGAAGAACAGCCAGACTGCGGCACCTGCGAACGCACCGGTCACGGCAACGCTAACTAAAAACAGCGCGCGGTTTGTGGGTTTGGCAAGGTTATCCATCGGGTCCTCCCGCGGTCAAAGTCGACATAGATACGTTTTATTGTAGAGCGAGTGTGGCCCAGACAAGCCAGCCGTCTGCGCCGCAAACGGCACCATTGGGAGCCATAGTGGGGCAGGCTCAAGGCTTATCCGTTGATAATCGAGGCAATCTCGCGCAAATCGTCGGCAAAGTAGATGCCGTGCTGGCGCTTCAGGCTCGAAAGCCCCTTATCAATCATGTGCCCGAGCAGCGCCTTGAGGTCGTTGTAGTAACCGTTCAGGTTGTACAAAATGCACGGCGCATCGAGATGCCCCAACGACACCGCGGACATGACCTCGGCAATCTCCTCGAGCGTGCCCGTCCCACCGGGAAAGGCGATGAACGCATCGCCGAGCTCAATCATCTTGGCCTTGCGCTCGGCCATATCGCTCGTCACGATAAGGTCGTCGATACCGTCATGCTGAAACTCGGCCTCGATAAAAAAACTCGGCTCAACACCCGTCACATGTCCACCTGCCTCGAGCACGCTATCGGCGAGCGCACCCATCAGGCCCGACTTGGACCCGCCGTATACCAGCGCGTGTCCGTTGGAGCCAATCCAGTTGCCCAGCTCCTGCAGCGCGGGCAGAAACGCTGGGTCGTTACCAACGCTGGCACCCAGATACACGGTGATATTCATATTCAGTCCCCCCAATCGTGACGCGCGGCGCCCGTTCTAGCGTTGGCGGCGGCGATATTCGCGCACGCGGCGCGACAGGTCGGCGAGCTCGTCACGATCGAGCTCCTCCAAATGCTCAAGATCGTCCATAAAGCGCGCCATGGTGTCCTTTTGGCGCAGCTTGATGAGCGTATTGCAGTAGTTCACCGCCACGCCCGTAAGCATGGCGATATAGAAGATACTGATGACGCTTAGGATGACGGTAATGCCGCGGGCAACCGGCGTTTCTGCCGGGATATCGCCAAAGCCGATCGTCGAGACCGTCTCAAAGCTAAACCACAGGCCATCACCAAAGGTGAGGGTCGTAGGCTCGGACAGCCAGACAGCCGTCGAGCACAGCAGGTAAAAGATAAGAAACAGGCCCGTGATGCGTGCAAAGCCAGCCTGTCGCAGCACATCGGCAAGCGTCCTCAACCTGTTCATCGCGACCCCTTTTCCCAGACGCCCAATCACATTCGCTCGATATTGTCCCACAACCGACAGTTAGGGACGTTCCTTTTGTGCCGGCAGAAAGGGACTGTCCCCAACTGCCGGGCGGGATCGTTTAGCGATGCAGCTGCCGACTGGGCAGGCTGAGCTGGTATCCTTATGCGGTAATGTCTCGATTCGTTAGGATTGCATGTGAGAGCTTCCGCTGTCCTTCGTTCAGTTATATATCGCACCCTGGCCGTTGCGCTTACCGCGCTCGCCGTACTGAGCGCCGTCGCGCCCGCCCCTGCCTTTGCCGCCGACTCTGATCAGCAGGCCAAGACGGTCCGCGTTGGTTGGCTCGTCAACAACGAGGGCTTCCAGGACGGCACCCCCGGCGAGCGTCTCTCGGGATGGGGTTACGAGTACCTCCAGACCCTGTCGTACTACACGCCCGGCTGGCGGTACGAATACGTCTCCGGCACCTTCACCGAGCTTATGGACATGCTCGAGGCGGGCGAGATCGACCTCATGCCCAACATCTCCTACTCTGAGGAACGCGCCCAAAAGCTGCTCTTTTCCTCGAACCCCGAGGGCACCGAGCGCTACTTCATCTACGCCAAGCCCGATCGCGACGATCTGGCCAAGGGTGACCCCCAAGCGCTCCAAGGCCTTACCATCGGCTGCAACCCCGGCGTTATGCAAACCTTCGTTGGCCAGCAGTGGCTCGCCAACGAAGGCATTACCTGCACCTATAAAGAAATCGACACTGGCGGTGCCCTCTTTGACGCGCTCGCAAACAACGAGGTCGATGCCATCATCATGAACGACACGACCTCGTCGCCCAGCGCCTCCCCCATGTTCTACATTGGTTCGAGCGACTACTATTTTGCCGTCCCCAAAAGCCGCCCCGACCTGATGGACGACATCAATGCCGCCATGTCGGCAATCGCCCGCGTCAACCCACGCTATATCGACGAAGTCAAATCTAACTACTCGGCCCAAAACAGCGGTTCATCATCGCTCAACAGCCCCGAACGTTCCTGGCTCAAAGCAAATGGCAACACCATCACGCTCGGCTACATTACGGGCAAACTCCCCTACTGCAACGAAGACGAAAACGGCGAAATGGAAGGCTCGCTCGCATCGCTTGCGACGACGTTGCACGATAAATTTGGCATTACGGTCAAAACCGTCGCCTTTGATAGTTACAAGATGATGTCAAAGGCCCTGTCAAAGGGAAGCATAGACGTTGCGCTGCCGGTATACCGAGATTACTGGTTTGCCGAGCAATCAGGCGTTGTGCAGTCGGTATCGTTGGGGACCATATCCCTCACCGCCATCCACACCGGCAGCGACCTGAACAAAGACCTTCAGAACATCGCCTGTACCAAATCATCGTTTGTCAACAAAAATGCACTTGAAAGTCTGTTCCCCACAGCGACCGTGACCGAATACCAATCCGACGATGAAGCGTTCGACGCCCTCAGGAAGGGAACGGCACATTGCATCGTCGCTCCCAGCTCACGCGTAAAAACCATCGGCGACCGTTATGATCTCGAGGGCTACGAGACGGTCGAGCTCCCTGACACCTGTGAGCTCTCGTGCTGGATTTCGCGCGGAAAGCCCGAGCTGCTGGGAATCATCAACAAGGGCATCATCAATGCCGGAGAATCGCTCTCCGCAAGCAATTACTCCTCCACGTCGTACACGGCCCAGGAATCCAACACGCTTCAATTCCTTTATCGCAACCGCACCGCCATTGCAGCTACCCTCATCGGTATGTTGTCGGTCGGCATCGTCCTGCTCATCTGGGCGCTCGCGCGCGCTCGAACCGAGCGCAAAAAAGCCGATGCTGCCAACGCCGCTAAGACGGCATTCCTCACGCGCATGAGCCACGACATCCGTACGCCGCTCAACGGTATCCTGGGCCTTATCGAGATCGAGGAATTGAAGGAAGGCGATATCCAGGTCGCCCGCGAGAGCCGTGCCAAGGCGCGCGTTGCCGCCAATCACCTGCTCTCGCTGATCAACGACATCCTCGAGATGGGCAAAATCGAAGACCGCAAGCTAACACTGGAGCATGCGCCTTTTAACCTCAAAGAGCTCTGTGACGATACGCTGGTGCTGTGCAAGCTCCGCGCGTCCAGTAACGGCATCACCATGCAGGACAATAGTCTGCCGTACGCCACGGGGCCATACATGGTCGGCAGTCCCACCCATATCCGACAGATCATGATCAACCTGTTAGACAACAGCATTAAGTACAACAAGCGCGGCGGCTCCGTCACCTTTAGCTCAAAGACCAAGCCACTCGATAACGGGCGCGCGCTCTTTTGCTTTAGCGTTTCGGATACCGGCATTGGCATGACTCCCAAATTCTTAAAACATATCTATGAGCCGTTTGCCCAAGAAGGTAACGATGCGCGCAGCAAGTTCCAAGGAACCGGCATGGGCATGCCAATCGTCAAGTCGCTTATTGAACTGATGGGCGGCACCATCGAAGTCACCAGCGAGTTCCATGTGGGCACCACGTTCTACGTGGAAATTCCGCTCGATATCGACAAGAATCCCCAGGCGCGGGCGAATACGGTTGAGAGTACGCTCGACTGCTCGCTCGCCAACATGAACGTGCTGCTCGCCGAAGACAACGAATTGAACGCCGAGATTGCCCAGGCGCTGCTAGAATCCGAGGGCGTCGTGGTCACCCGCGCCGCCAACGGCAACGAAGTCGTCGATCTGTACCTGTCACATCCCGCCGGCAGCTTCGATGCGATTCTGATGGACATTATGATGCCGGGCATGGACGGCTATGAGGCAACCCGCGCGATTCGCCTGAGCAAGAAGGCCGATGCAGCCGATATCCCCATCATCGCGCTCACCGCCAATGCCTTTGCCGAGGACGCCAAGGCGGCACACGACGCCGGCATGAACGCCCATCTGTCCAAACCGCTCGACTTTAACAAGCTCAAAAACATACTCGCCCGCATCAAGAAAAACGGACCCGTTTCGCTATAGTTTGTGCTCAACCACCACGCACGACCAGAAAGGAAACCAACGATGTTTAGGCCCTTACGTCGAAAGAAACGCGCCATCACTGACGAGGAAGCGCGCGAACTGCTCGCTACCTGCAAGCGCGGCGTCTTTGCCGTCAACGGCGACGATGGCTACCCGTACGCCATTCCCGTCAACTACTTCTTTGACACCGAGCACGACAAGATTTATTTCCATGGCGCCAAGGCTGGCCACAAGGTCGACGCACTCAAGCGCGATGACAAGGTCTGCTTTACCGTTTACGGCAACGAGTGGTACCAGGACGGTGACTGGGCTCCCTACGTTATGAGTACCGTGGTCTTTGGCCGCTGTCGCCTGGCAAATGAGACTCCCGCGTTTATCGAGGATATAGTCCGCCAGCTCGCGCTTAAGTACTACCCTTCTGCCGAGGAAGTCGAAGAGGAAATCGCCAAGGACATTAAGGGCGTCCAGCTCTACGAGATTACGATTGAACATCTTTGCGGTAAGCAGATTCAGGAAAAGTAAGCCCCCTCAGCAGACCTCATCAATAGCAATATGGCCCGGTTCCAACCAACATTAGAACCGGGCCATATGCTTATAAAGCGTCGGCAGCTATGTGCGCAAGCGCCTCAACAAGTTCCTGCGAGCTCACGGGTTTACTCAGGTGCGCGTCCATGCCCGCCTCACGCGAAAGCCTGCGGTCGTCGGCAAAGGCGTTGGCACTCACGGCGATAATCGGCGTAGTCGCGGCATCCTCGCGATCGAGTGCTCGAATCTGACGTGTGGCCTCAAGGCCGTCGATACCGGGCATCATGATGTCCATCAACACCACGTCGTACTCGTACGGCGCGCTCGCGGCAAACATCTCGACGGCAGACTCGCCATCCTTAGCATGCGTCACGACGGCACCGGCACGGCTGAGCGTAAACTGCGCGATCTCGGCATTCAGATCGTTATCCTCTACGAGCAAAACGCGCAGGCCCTGGAGCGCATCGCCGTCGCCCGCATCTACGCGAACTGCCTGAGGAATCTCGGAGCGGTCGCACTTCTCGAACGGCAGGCGGATGGTAAACGTCGTTCCCTGCCCCAAGGTGCTTGTAAAGCTCATGGTTCCGCCCATAAGCTCGACCAACTGTTTTGCGATAGGCGCGCCCAGGCCAGTTCCCGATGAAGCGCCTTCCACCTGTTGCTCCTCGCGGCAAAACGGCTCGTAGAGGCGCTGTTGGAACTCCTCGCTCATGCCAATACCGTTGTCGGCGATCGTGTATTCATAGACGGGGACGCCATCCGCTGGCTCCACCTCGCGGCACACCAGGCGAACATAGCCGCCCTGGCGGTTGTACTTGACGGCATTGCCGGCAATATTGAGCAACAAGCGCTTGAGGTGCGTCACGCTCACCCGCGCATAGGGATGATTAAGCGTCTGCTGGTCGCAGATAATTGTCACCAGACGCTCCTCGGCCTGGCGCTCCAGAATATCGCGCACCTCGTGGTTGAGGGTCACCAAGTTTGTGGGAACAAGCTCCAAATCGACCTGCCCGCTCTCCAGGCGACTCATATCCAGGGCCTCGTTGGCAAGGTCGAGCAGCAGTCCCGATGCCGTCCAGATCTTTGAGCGGCACTCGGTCTGTTTTTGCAGATCGTCCGCATTGGCATCGCCGACCTCAACCATACCGCGAATGCCGTTGATGGGCGTGCGCAGATCGTGGCTCATGCGACGCAAAAACTCCGTCTTTGCCGAGTTGGCAGACGAGGCCTCACGCGCTGCCTTTGCCAGTTTGTCGCCATAGTCGCGCTCCTGCTGCAGCAAGTCCGTCAAACGTCGACGATCAGCGCGGCGACGCACCATCACAACAACGGCTATAACACCGCTGTAGAGCACCAGCACGCCGGCAGCAACAGCCGCGACGACCTCAAAGTAGCGCCGCGCCGAGGCATAGGTGTACACGTAGAACCCGCGCGCTTTTCCAAATGTGCCCAAATACCACTCGCCGCTGGCGTTGACCAGTCGGACTTTGCCGGGCAGGCATCGATCCTTAATACCGTCGACAATAAAGACATCCGTTGCAGGCAGATCGAACACGCCCAATATGGTGGGTTCAACGGCATTGGTCGCAACGACCTTGCCATCGCTTTCGATCACGATATTGCCGCTGTCGATGGTCTCATAACCACCGAGCAGGCTCTGCAGTTTGAGCGTATTGCTTGCAACTGCCTTCGCGCTCTGATGCCTGACCGCGATAACGATGCCCTCGCCATCTTGCCGGGTCACGCAACCAATGTCTGCAACCGAATCATCCGAAAGCGTAATGCGGGCGGTATAGGACTTAAGCGGATGGGCTGCCACCTCCAGCACGGGTGCTTCCTTGAGATACGCAGCGAGCGAATCGTAGCCCACGCCATCCGTCGAGGACTCGGACACCAAATTGCCCGATGCGTCCGTCACGATCAGTGCGCTCACGTTGAACTGGTCGGCATATTGCTCCAGCATGGCGTTATCCACCGAACCGTCGCGCTCCATATCGCGCGCTGTCTCTCCTGCGATCTCCATAACGCGAATCAGGTTTTTGGTCGTATAGGCGCTATTGAACGCATCGTATGAAAGGCTCTGCGTCGCCACGTAATCGACAACGTCGGCAAAGCGCTGCTCGGCTTGGGCCGTCGTGTAACCGTAGCTCATCATGCCAGCAACAACCGAGAGCGCTATCCCCAGCAGAGCGACAAGGAGCCATGCCCCTGTCGAACGATTGCCCCGCTCCTGAGCGGCGTGGTCGGGCGCATCGATCATGACAGGCCCTCCATATTCAAAAATGGCGAAGGGTCATCAAAGTACTTTGACACCAGACGTTCCATGGTGCCATCGGCAAGCATTTCTTGGTAGGCACGGGTGAGTTTAACGTCGATGCCGCGCGTATCATTGATATCGAAAGCGGTGCCCAAACCAACCTCTAGCAGCGGCTCATCCAAAATGCGATACGTCACACCATAGTCTTTTTCGTAGGTGAGCAGCGAGGACTCATGCGCGGCGATGGCGTCGACCAGACCTTCGACGAGCGCCGGGTTCAGGTATGAGCGGTCCGAAAAGCAGTAGAGCTCTTTGATCTGCGGAACGTTTTCATTTGTATGATTGAGCAAAATGTCCTCGGGCTTGGTGGTGGACTGGACCGCCACGACTTTATCCTCAAGATCGGCAAGCGTGTAGATATCGCTCTGGGGATCGACCGCGACCACCTGGCGGCTCGCAAGGTACGGGCCGGCCCAACGATACTCGTTTTCGCGACCCGTCATGCTAAAGCTGCCCATGACGCAATCGAGCTCGCCGCTCGCCAGTAGCTCGTTCTTCTTTTCCCAATCGATCAGCTGGTACTTTGGCTTGTAACCAATGCGGGCCAAAGCCTCGGTTAGTATCTCGACATCCAGGCCAACGATATCGCCGTACTCGTTGGTATACACAAACGGTGGATAGAGGTCGCTGCCAACGTTGAGCGTCTTAAGGTTGTCGTCCTTGACCTGCAAGGCGTCCGGGGCTTTTGATGCAGACGCCGAGGCTCTGCCATTCGACCCGGAACAGCCAGCTATCGCTACGACAAAGGCGCACGCTACCGCAAGCGCAACAAACAACGATATGGCAACCGAGCGACGGGGTCTTTTCATCGAGCTCCAGACGATCCTGTTTACAGACTGAAATGGTAGAAAATAATAGCAAACAAAACCACACGAGTGCCCAATGGTTACAGACGTTTTACCATGTGGGGCCTTCCAGCCGACTTGGCAGAAGGCCCCGCATGCAGCACACGCCTACTGTGCATTAAAAACGTAGCGGTCCAGGCGGTCGCACGCCTCCCTTACGCGCGAAAGCGGCAGCGCCAGATTCACGCGAATGTGGCAGGGCCCGTGGAACGGACGGCCGTCCTGATACCCCACGCCCACGCGCGCCCCCTCGTCGAGCAACCACTGAATATCGCGACCATGCTCGCGACACCACTCGGTGCAGTCCAGAAACACCATGTACGTGCCCTGCGGACGCGAATAGGACACGCCCTCAAAATGCTCGTCCACGTAATCGCAGAAGTACTCGATATTGCCGGCAAGCACCTGGTTGAGCTCGTCCACCCACTCGTAGCCCTGCGGCTGGTAGGCACCGATAAGCGCATGCATGGAGAGGACGTTCATCTCGTTGTAGTGGGTCTTGTTGGACACGGCGCACACGCGGTCGCGCAGCGTCTCGTTATAGATGATGTGGTAGCTGCCGACCAGGCCCGCCAGGTTGAACGTCTTGCTGGGCGCGTAGAGGGCAACCGTGCGCATGCGGGCATCCTCGCTCACCGACTGCGTCGGGATATGCTTGTGCCCCGGCAGGATGATATCGGACCAAATCTCGTCCGAGATCACCACGCAATCGTGCTGGCGATAGATGTCCATGGCGCGCTCGATCTCGTCACGCTCCCATACGCGGCCGCAGGGATTGTGCGGCGAGCAGAACACCGCGGCATGGATGTGGTTTTGGGCGAGCTTGTGCTCCATGTCCTCAAAGTCCATGCGCCACACGCCCTGGTCGTCGAGCTTAAGCGGGCTGTGGACAATGCGATAGCCCGCGGCTTCGATGGACTTGGTAAAGCCGATGTAGGTGGGGCTGTGGACCAGCACCGCATCGCCCGGTTGAACATACGCGCGCAGTGTCGACACGACACCGCCCAGCACGCCGTTTTCGTAGCCGATATGCTCAGGTGCCAGGCCCTCGACGCCATTGCGGCGGCTCTGCCATTCAATGATGCGGTCGAAGTACTCGGCACGCGGGTTAAAGTAGCCAAACATGGGATGCTGAGCGCGCTGAATGATGTGCTCCTGGACCGTGGGCACCGTGGCGAAATTCATGTCGGCCACCCACATGGGAATGCGGTCGAAGCCCTCGTCGGGTGCGTTCGGAGCCATACCGGGGATCTCGCCCCAGGAGTCAACGGCGATGGAGTCCATGCCGTGGCGGTCGATAAGCGAGCTAAAGTCGTATTTCATGCTGAGCCCCCGTGCAAAGTGATTGTTTTGGTAGGCGTTATTGTCCACCAGCGTGGGCGGTTTTGGCGCGGAGTTTGGCGCTTAATTTGACGGGTGCGGACGAATGGCTGGTTAGTCTTGCGCGTCGTTGACGGCGACTACGGTTAGCTGGGTTTCGTCGACCGTAAACGATATGTCGAGCCCGGCGTAGGCCAGATGATAGACGCGGTTTGGCTCGTGTTTGCTGCCCGCGCGGCGCGGATCTTGGCGTAGAACCTCGACCAAGCCAGAAATCTTTGCGGGCGGGACCATATCCTGCAGAGCTTGCGGAAACTCAACATCGAGCTCTTGCCACGGAGCATCCTCAATCCAGCCGCCGGTCGCATCCGAGTGGCAATCCGCAAACGGGATGTAGGGCTTAATGTCGTAGATGGGCGTGCCGTCACGCAGGTCGGCCCCCAGCACATGGATGATGGGGCCATCGTCGGTGAACTCGACACGATCGAGCTTGACGCAGGTGAGACCGATGGGATTGGGGCGAAACGGGCTGCGCGTGGCAAAGACGCCCACACGCTCGGCTCCACCCAGGCGCGGCGGACGCACGGTCTTCGACCATTTTGCGTTGGCACCGGACCTGTCCTGCGTTTTGGCATCGGCGGCTATGTCCTTAGCCGTGCCGCCGGGCGTTCCGTTTTCGAAGCGCCACAGCAGCCACAGGTGAGAGAAGGAGTCCAGACCCTCAACCGCTGCATTGGAGGCAAATTCCGGCTCAAAAACGATGCGTCCCTGCAGATGAGGCGCCAAAAAGCTGTTGCGCGGAATGCCGAACTTCTGCGGCAGGTCGGTATGTATGTGTGCAATAGGTTCCATGCCGGTCATTGTACGGCATGGAGGCGTGGGGCGTTGCGCGCAATTCTTCGCCGTGGACTCCTGTCGTGCAACCAACGGTTGCTTGGAAGGGCGCCTGCCGCCGCGTATGCTTAAGCCATCAACCAGCAGAAAGGAGCCGCTATGGCCTTTGCAGAAAAGCTCATTGCCATCCGTCGCGCCCATCACCTTACCCAAGAGCAGCTCGCCGCCAAACTCTTCGTCACACGCCAAGCCGTCAGCCGTTGGGAGCGCGGCGAGGTCACCCCGGGCATCGACATGATGAAGCTCATTGCCGCCGTAACCGGCGAGCCACTGTCCCACCTGCTCGAAATGCCCGAGCATTATTGCCAGAGCTGCGGCATGATACTCACGCCCGACGACTGCGGCACCGATGCCACGGGCGCCACGACCGACCATTACTGCAAGTGGTGCTACGACCACGGCAAGTACACCTACGACACCACCATGGAGGCAATGATCGAGGATTGCGCCCCGCGGCTGGCGCAAAACACCGGCATGTCGCTCGACGAAGCCGTCTCGCTCATGGGCGCCGTCCTGCCGCAACTGGAGCGCTGGCGCACCGTGCAGGAAAACGAGGAGCGCTACGGCGCCGAAGCGCGGGCACGCTATGGCGATGAGGCTATCGATGCAGCAAATGAAGCGCTGCTGGACATGGACCCCGAGACATGGAACGACATGAAGGAACTTGAACGCGCTGTTCTGGGCCAACTTTCGATTGCCATGGGCATTGGCGACCCAGAGAGCAACGAGGCCCACAAACTTGTCGCAATGCACCGTCGATGGATTGCCCTTAACTGGGGACACGAGCCCCAAGACGAAGCATACCTGGGCCTCGCCCACGGCTATCTTGCCGATCAGCGCTTTGTTGACTACTACGACAAGCCCTGCGGCACCGGAGCCACGGCGTTTCTGGTCCAGGCCATCGAGTCGTCGTTGACGCGCGCATAGACCGCGGCTGCTTTGGGTATTTCAATCGAAACCTCAACCGATTGGAGACCCATGGCTACTGATCACGAGCTCGTGCTCTACGTTATGACCGGCTGCCCGTATTGCATAAAGGTCAAGCGCTTTTTGGCCGATAACGGCGTGACCATTCCCGAGCGCAATATCTCGACCGATACCGAAGCCGAGTAGACACTCATCGCCGTCGGCGGAAAGCGCCAGGTTCCCTGCCTGTTCATCGGCGGCAAACCACTCTACGAATCGAGTGACATCATCGCGTGGGTGCAGGAGAACCTGCTCTAGCGCGCGCATCCCGTCCGTCCAAGGCCCCACCCCATACGACCCAAACATGTACACCAGCATCCAAAGTCGACCATTTTCGACATCTTTGGATGCTGGCGTACAACTTTTGGGTAGCCATGGACGCTCTTAGCCGGCTAATTGTTTGAGGCGACCTTTGGATTATGGCTGTTTGACGCCTCTGGAAAGGTTTCCGAGAGGGCTGTGGTCAAAAAAGGGCAAATATGAGTACTGCTACCTGTTTAGTAGCAGCGATTTTGATCACTTCAGGAACTATTCAACGTTCCACTCGTCCGCAGACGACGTTATTTCTCCTCATATGTTCAATAAAAGTAGCTCCTAATGGGAACAAATCTCATCAGGAGCTACTATTTATAGCAAAATAAATGCAACCATAATGGCAACAGTACTCATATTTGCCCTTTTTTGACCACGACCCTCCAGAATAGTCGCTGAGAACGACACTAAATGACAAAATCCGACACTTGGACGTTCTTATAATGAGTAGCCATTGAAGGACACCTAACGACTACTCCCATTCGCGACACACTGTGTCGCGAATTAAGCTGGTCCCATTACCGAAGACCAGTGAGAGCTCCTGCCCAGAATCTCGATAGCTTAATAAAGCGCTCCCCTCCGGAAGTTCAATGAGCATCCAAATTCCAAGCTGAAAAGCAAAGGAGTATCGAAGCCGTCAATGCTCATTTCCTATCGAACAGGCGGGTCAAAACAAGCTAATTAGCCCGATAAACTGCTTGTATTTTTGTCTACAAAATTGTATACAAAAAGAGAATCCGAGAACCGGCGCTCGACATTATGTCGATCGATAGGGGGCGCTATGGACGCTAAGCAGCTCGAAAAGATGATGGGGTTTGCTCCTGGAGAGTTGGAGAAAGCCGCGGAGGCATACGAAAAAGATGAGTGGCCGAAGGGCCGCACCATCAAGCTGGGAAGGCCGTCGATCTCCGATGAGCCAAGCGTTGTTTTATCGGCACGTGTGGGTGAATCGGTTCTTGAAGCGTTTGACGAGAAGGCAAAGCGCCATGGGCAAACACGCACAGAGCGACTCAGGGAGCTCATCACGCTCGATGCAATGATTGCCTAGTCCCCCGCCGACCCAAACATGTACGTCAGCATCCAAAGTCGACATTTTTCGACATCTTTGGATGCTGACGTACAGCTTTTTGTGGCTAGTCATTGGGGACGTTCTTAAATGACTAGTCGTTAAAGAACGTCCCCAACGACCAACTAGCCGTGGAAGCGAGCTATGAGTGCAAGTGGCTGCTCGCGAAAGACGCGCTCGACGGCGGCGCGATATTCGTCGACCTTTTTAGTCTTGCGTACGAGCTTGTGAACGGTAGCGGGGTCGGCGAAAGCGCACTTGGCGTAGAACCACCACTCCTTCATACGAAAGACCGCGTTACCGCCAATCTCTTCTGCATAGGCCGCAAACAGCGTGTCGTGGAAGCGCTGCAGCTCAGCAGCCGTGGCAGCAGGGCCGCCCTTGACCATGCGAGCCAGCGCGGGGTTCGCGAGGAGGCCGCGCCCCAGCATTACATGGCGCGTGCCGGGATAGGCCTCCACCAGCGCATCCATATCCTCAAGATCAAAAATGTCACCGTTATAGGCGACCGGAAACGGCGCACGCTCTAGCGTTTCGCCATAGAACTCCTTGCGCGGCGAGCCCGTATAGCGGTCCTTTTGCACGCGCGGGTGCACAATCAGCTCTGCCAGCGGCATGCGGCAATACAGATCGAGCACGCGCTCGTATTCGTCGTCGCTCTCCAGCCCCAGCCTGGTCTTTACCGATACCGGCAACGGCGACCGCTCGCACACATCACTCAAGAACACCTCGAGCTCGTCGAGATTGCGCAAGAAACCCGAACCCTTGCCCTTGGCGACAACCGTCCCCGAGGGGCAACCCAGGTTGAGATTGACCTCGCGGTAGCCCATGTCGGCGAGCACCCGTGCCGCCCATACAAACTCGTCCGCGTTCTTGGACATGAGCTGGGGCACCACGTTGAGCCCCTGGTTGTTGGCAGAATCGATCTCCTTAAACGCCTTGCCGCCAAAGCGGTTTCCCACCCGCGGCGGCGGCAAGAACGGCGTGTAATAGCAATCGAGCGCACCGAAGCACTCCGCATGCACGCGACGGAACACATGCCCGGTAATCCCCTCCATAGGGGCCAGCGAAAGGATCATCTACTCTTCTCTCATATCAACACAACAAAGGGGCCGTCCCTTTGTCACATGCATTATGCCTTGCGCTTCAGGCGATTCACAAGGAAGAGGTAGCTACTGAACGATGACCACCCTCCAGCCGCACCCCATACAACGAGGTCTAATACTTTTCCCGAGAAATGAACGAGTGAAAACGGGCCCCCGAAGCATCGGCACTTTCGAGATGCAATTTCCTGCGGTTTTGCCAGCCAAATCCTGCGGGTTTGACGTCTAAAAATGTCGATGCTTCGGAGGTCCAAGTATGGCCGTTCACTTCTCGGAAAAGTATTAGACCTCGATTTACATGCCACTCAATGTGACAAAGTGGCTGCTCCTTTGTCACATTCGATGAAAAAGGGCACCGATGTTAGTCGATGCCCCAAAGCGGCTGCAGGTTAAGCCCTACAGCGTATGTCTAAGACGAATCGAACTATTCGTCCCAGGAGAGGTTCTTACCAGTCTTTTTTGCCAGCAGCAAGAACAGGCCGATAATAACGTTACATGCGATGCAGAAGATGAAGACGCCCTGGAAGGAGCCGACAAGCTCATAGACCTTCATCATAACGGGCATGCCAAAGGCGCCGACGATATAGCCCACGGAGCAGATCAGCGCGAAGATGCGACCGAAATCGCGGGAGCCAAAGACATCCATAACCAAAACGGTCAGGGCAGTGCCAGCGATGACGTACATTACGTCGTTCACGCCTGCTGCGAGGATGCTAAGCGTCGAGTTGCCGCTGCTCATCATGAGCATGACAAAGGAGAGGATGGAGACAGCGAGCCAGCCCAGAATGGCCTTCGTGCTGCCGAACCTATCGCAAGTGGTGCCGACGATCGGGTTGAGGAACAGATCGAAGAGCGATGCAGCGGATACCATGAAGCCGCCCACCATGGGGCTAAAACCAACCTCGGAAGCATACGTCGGGAAGAGCTGGTTCATGCAGCAAGTGAGCTGAACGAGACAGAGGAAGCCGATGCAGAAGAAGAAGGCAGGCGACTTAATGGCGCGCGCATAGCTAACGCCACGCGTGCTATCCTCGGTCGTCTCCTCGGTCTCGGTGACCGTCTCGCCCTCGACGTAGCCATAGGGCAGCATGCCCTTGTCCTGAGGCTTATAGCGGATAATCAGGACGGAAGCGGGGAGAATGAGCACGGCGGAGACGCCAGCGAGCACCAGATAGCCAGTCCTCCAGCCAGCGGCCTCGATGACAGAGGTGATGACGGGGCTCATGATGAGCATGTAAATCGAGTTCACTGCCCAAGCGAGACCGATTGCCAGGCCACCAGATTTTTTGAACCACTGGTCAATAACGTCGGACATGGCGACGCCGGTGGTGAAGGCGAAGCAAACGCCAATCAGGGCGCCAGCGGCGATGAACATCCAGACTTCGGTGTAGAAGGCCATGCCTGCGCCGGCGGCGAGCAGAATAAGCTCGACGACGGGGAGCCAAACCTTGCCAACAACCTTGGGGATGAGTTTTCCGACAAACGGAAGCGCCGCCGCAAGACCGATGAGCGTCGCGGTAAAGTAATACGAGAAGATTGAATAGTCAAACCCGAACTCCTCGCACACGGGCGCGACGAAGGAGCCGGCGATTACGCTATAGGATCCAGTCGTACCAGCAGACATGAGGCCAAGCGCGATTACGAGAACCCATGCGTAGACCTTGCTGCTCTTTAACTTTGCATTTTCCATTGATACAACTCCTAGAGACCCAGAAGAGCACACATAACGGCCTTGATGGTGTGCTGACGGTTCTCTGCCTCACGGAAGATGACCGAAGCGTTGGCCTCAAAGCACTCGTCGGCAATCTCGAAACCCTCGGTGATGATCTCGCGATGGAGGTCGTTCTTGCACTGGTCGAGGAGCATCTTGCCAACACGGTGATCTGCGTTGTGGACAGAGGGAAGCTCATGCATGCAGAAGATGTCGGGATTGTTGGTGCGCTTGCACAGCTCGCTGGTGACGCGATAGGGGTACAGGGACTCGGCATCGCCCAGCCAGGAGTTGTAGTCGTCGGGATCCAGAACCTCTTCGCCGCACTCGGGGTTGATGTAGCGCCACTCCTCGGTAACGATAACGTCAACGCCATCCAGGGCATCGAGGTCAGAGGTGATGGTAAAGGTCCTATTGGGAGCGTACTTGGCGTAGCAGGCCTCCACCTCTTCGATCATTTCCTTGCACATCTGATGACGGAGGTCGTCGGGGCCGATGGCGAGGAAGTCCATGTCGAGCATAGCGCACAGGCGGCCATACCACACCGGGGCGCCGGCGCAGTTGCCAACGAAAGCCATCTTCTTGCCGCGGCTCGTACGCAGACCGCCCCATTGCTCTTCCATCGTAAGAGCGTCAGCGAGCATCTGAGTCGGGTGATCGCCGAGAGTAAGGGCATTGATGACCGGGATGTCAACCAGGTCGGCGACGTCATAGAGGAACTGCTCGTCCTTCTGTGCGCGGTAGACAATGAGATCATACATGCCGTTAAAGACGCGCATGGCATCCTTGACGGTCTCGCAGTCACCCATGTGGGAGTTGGTCAGATAAGTGAAGCCCATGCCCAAATCGTTGCAGGAGGTCTCGAATGCGCAACGAGTACGGGTCGAGCCCCACTCAAAGTTGGCGAGGACGTTTTTGCCGGGGAAGTAGCGCTGGTCGACACCAGACTTCTTCTGAGCCTTAAGGTTCCAGGCAAGATCGATGAGATAGCGGAAATCCTCGGAGGAGAGATCATGGATGTTGATGTAGTCGCGACCGCGGAGGCTGTTGTTCATGCCTATTTCCTTTCCATTTAGTGATAGATGAATGTCGAATGTGTCCCCGAGGGAGACACGGATATCCCTCGGGGAGCAGTAAGTGTGGCGCCTAAATCAGACAGTGCAGGCACAAAGGCTCGCTAGCAGCTGGCTGCCACGTCCTTGGTCCAGCAGTGCACGCCGCCGCCGGACAGGTTAAGCGCGAGAGAGTCAATCATGATGACTTTGCGATCGGGGAAGCAGCTCTCAAGAACGGCTTTGGCCTGCTCGTCCTTCTCCTTCACAACTTCGTTCATGCCCTCGTGGTAATAACGCTGACCAAGAACGACGCCATTGCAGATGAGGAAGTTGCAGTAGCTCGCTGCTGCGTAGAAGTGGACGGGGCCCTCGGGCCAGGGAGTGCCATCCATAAACTTGCCGCCCATTTCGTCGATGAAGCCCTTATAGAGCTCGTAATCCTCATCGCCAGGGGCGATAACGACTTCAATCGGCTCGGCGGTGGGCATACGAACGATCTCGAAGGGCTTACCCTCCCAGTCCGTTTCGTTGCTCAGGATCTCGTAGGCCACCTCAATGCGGCGACGAGACTCTGCGCCAGCCTTGCTCGAGGCTGCCTCTTCATCGGACACCTCGGCAAGAAGAATCTTGTTCGGAGTGATAAAGCGACACATCTCATCAATGTGAGCTGCAAAGCTCATGCCAAAGACGGGAGTTCCGTCTTCCTTCTCGTCGAGGATGCCCAGTCGATAGTCGTCGTCCTCGAGCATAGGCTGCGGAAGCCAGATAACCTTGTTGAGGTTGTAGATGCGTTTATACTCGGCCTCTACTTCCTCTTTCGTGAACTCGGGATTACGCTTGCGGCATTCCGTGTCCTCGATGGCGATTAGAGTGCCGTGACCGTCAAACTCGCGGTCGCCGCCCTCCGAAACCATTTCGGAATTGACAATATCGAAGCAACCGAGCGCAACCGCCATGTGAACGGCTGTCTTACGTGCGGACTGGCACTCCGGGGAGTTCTTGTCCCACACGCCGTAATAGGTCCAAGCGGGGTTGACCATATAAGAATGGCCTTTATCGTCGACCATGATGCTGGGGCCGTTGTCGCGGACATAGAAGTTGGAGTCTTCGAACTGCGTAATCTCAATGCGATCGAGATCAACCCCCTCCTCCTTCAGGCGCGAGCAAGCCTCCTCATAGGAGCCGGGGGTGCCGCAATTGAGGTTGACCGTAACGTCGCCATACTCGAGCAGAGCCTTGATCACGTCAACGCAGGGCTGGCGGTTATCGTAACCCTCTGCACGGATGTAATCGGGAAGCCATGTCACATAGACGTTGGAGCGCTTCTCGAACTCGCCCGGCATACGATAATTCTCGTACATGGTTGGTCCTTCCGTCGGGTTTCCCGCGATGCTGTCCGGCCGCGACAATAGCGGGGTTTCACCTGCTATAGTACTACTATACCTACCGTTCGGTAGATGGTTTTGAATGTTTGCCGCTCGCCTACTGATACATACCGTTCACCGTATATAGTGGTCATGTTTGGACACGAATTGATGTTCCGTTGCCATCCTTAATAATGTTGGTAGTGCGGAAGTGATTTGCAATGGAGAAATGCAGCGTGAGCACAAGAAAAAAAATATTGGACGCAATGTACGATCTTGTGGCAGAAGTCGGTTATGACAAAGCGTCTATCGGAAAGATTTGCGACCTTGTCGGTATATCCAAGCCGTCGGTGTACTACTACTTTCCCTCTAAAGAGGAGATTTTCACTACGCTCTTGGACAGCATGTTTCCGACCATCGACTATCAGCGCGACTACTCGCTAATAGTCGATGGGGACGGGTTCAAGGCCGCGCTTATCGAGCTCGGCAATTCAGTTATAGGTGGCTATCGAAGCGATGAAAAGCGCCGGCGCGTGCTGGCCGAGGTTAGCGTTCAATCAAATCGAATTCCTGCAGTTCAGGAACGTCAAGCGACGGCGACCAAACGAACCATGGATGCGCTTAAAGACATCCTTCTTCATGGTGTAGAGATTGGCGCGTTTTCCGATAGCGCCGACGTGATGCTCTACGTACAAATTCTTTATACCGTTCTGGAGGGAGCGAGCAATACGGTCGCTCAAGGTGAGGATATTGATGAAAAAGCGGTTTGGGCGGGAATAGTCGAGCTTATGTTCAAATAGACCAGCCAAGCTGAAACGCATGTTGGCACCCACGGTGCCTGCGGGCAACCTTTAAAACGAAAACAGGGGTCGACTCCAGTCTGGCTTGGAGTCGACCCCTGTTGCGTGGCAATCTATGCCGATGCAATCGGCGCTTATTACTTTTCAGCAGCCTTACTGAGAAAGCCGGAAACGATAGCAAACGCAGCAATCATAAGGTTGCAGGCAATGCAGAAGATAAATACTCCCTGGAATGACCCTGCCATGCCGTAAACCTTCATCATGACCGGCATTCCAAAAGCACCGACGACATAGCCCGCTGAGCAAACGATCGAATAGATCCTTCCAAAATCGCGTGATCCAAAAAGCGAGAGGAGAAGCATCGGCATTGCGGTTCCAACGATGGCGAACATGACATCGTTTACACCAGCTGCAATGATGGAAACGGTCTCATTGCTTCCGCCAATGATAAGAAGCAGGAATGAAAGAATGCTGACACCTGTCCATGCGACCGTTGCTTTAATAGCGCCAAGCTTGTCGCATGTTTTGCCCACGAAGGGATTTAGGAAGATATCGGAGAGTGAAGCTGCCGAGACCATTAAGCTTCCTACGATAGGATTGAAACCGACCTCGCTTGCATAGGTTGGAAACAGCTGGTTCATGCAGCAGGTGAGCTGCGCCACGCAAAGCAATAGGGCACAGAGAATAAAAGACGGCGTTTTCGCGGCATCGCGGAGTGCCATGCCCGAAAGGACATCTTCCTGCTCATCGGCGCTGCAGCTCTCATGGGTTTCGGAGGCGGTCTCTCCGTACGGAAGCATGTTGCGATCAGAGGGGTTAAGGCGAATGATAAATGCGCTTGCAGGCAAAATCATAGCTGCAGAAACGGCCGCAAGCACGATGTATCCCGTACGCCAGCCTTGCTGCTCGATGACCAGCGTAACGACAGGACTCAATAACAGCGTGCAGAGAGAATTAACGCCCCAAGCGAGGCCGATGGCAAGACCGGACGATTTGCTGAACCATTGGTCAATGACATCGGACATGCAGACGCCCGTTGTAAACGAAAAGCAGATGCCGATCACTGCGGCGGAGACGGTGAACATCCAGACCTCGGTGTAGAACGCCATTGCGGCGCCGGCAGCAATAAGGACGAGTTCAATGCAAATATGCCATGGTTTGCCGATTACTTTTGGAATGAAGCGACTCAAAAGCGGAAGCCCAAGCGCAAGGCCAAGAAGAATCGCGGTGAAATAGAAAGAAAAAGAAGTGTAATCAAAGCCCAGATCTTCACATACTGGAGCAACAAATGAGCCGGCAATAATGCTATATGTGCCAGTTGTTCCGGCGGACATTAAGCCGAGCGCAATAACGACGACCCAAGCAAATGCGCCGCTTTCACGGAGACAATCTTTTTTGGCTGGTGTGGTGAGAGTCATGGTTGCTCCATTTCTATCGGCAATACATCCTATATGCCTACCGATAGGTATATAAACCAGAGGACTCTTCGTCAAGCATTAAGCGGGGAGAGGAAGTTCTTAACCTGCCGAACGGTAATTAGACCCCGATTTCGCAAGGGTCTCAATGCGACAAAGGGACTGTCCCTTTGTCGCATTATTCGGAGCGCAGGGCCTCTACGGGATCTTTTTTGGATGCACTGCGGGCCGGTAGCAAACCGGCGACGACCGTTAGCAGCACCGAAATCGCGATGAGCACCAGCGCATCCTGCACGGGCAGGCTCATCAGGTTGGGGACCTGTTTGGCCGCAAGCGCCCAAGCATTGACCGGGAAGCTCACGGCCACCACGACGACAACAGCAAAGACGCCGGCAATGAGGCCCTCGATAAAGGTCTCGGCGTTGAACACGTTTGCCACGTTACGCTTCGACGCGCCAATCGCACGCAGAATGCCAATCTCCTTTTTGCGCTCCAGCACGCTGATGTACGTGATGATGCCGATCATGATGGAGCTCACCACCAGGCTGATGCTTACGAATGCGATGAGCACCAAGCTGATGGTGTTCACGATGTCGGTCACCGAACCCATGATGATGCCCATGTAGTCGGTGTACGAAATTGCCCGATCATCGTGGCCAGCGGCTTTGACCTGCTTGTTGTACGCATCGATGTGATCGAGTACGCGCTCCTTGGCCTCAAAGTCGCGCGGGAAAATCTTGACCGAGATGGGGTCCGCCTCGTCCGCATAACCCAACGTGGTCAGATTGTTGTCGTAGGTGAGCTTCGAAGCCTTGGCATAGCTCATCATGAGCGAACTCAGGTCCTCGGCGTCCATGTTGAAATGGATGGCACGAGCAAAGGCGCTCGCATCCACGTGCATGGCGCTCGCCAGGTTGGCAAAACTCGAAGACATCTGCGTCGCCATCTGGTCCATGAGCCCCGCCGCGGCCGCCTTGAGCTGGGACGATACCGTCGACGCTATCTGCTCGCTGATTGCCTTCATCACCTGATCCATAGCCTGCTGCAGATACGGAGCCAGCTGCTTTTGCACATAGTCGGTCATCGCCTGTTGCAGGCGCTCGGCCAGGGCATCGCCGCCGAGGGCCTTGAGCTGACCCAGGCATTGCTGGGCTGCGGCATCATTCTCAAGATACGCCGAGAACGCGGCGGCAAGCTTCGATGCGTCCTTAAGATCATCGGGTGTCAGCGCCTTAAACTGATCAGACTGCAAAAAGCCCTCAAACAGCTGGTTGGCCAGCGTTCCCACCTGCTGCATTTGCTCGGGCGTGAGCTCCAGACCGTCAAAGATGCCCGAGAAATCTGGAGCCGGTGCTTGTGCCATGATGTCGCTGAAGTCGATGTCCTTGCCAACGTCCGAGAGGTCAATGTCCAACCCGGATAAGTCGATACCAGAAAGGTCCATACCGCCGGCCGCACCCGAGAGTGCAGACGCATCAAACGAGAACGCGCTCTTGAGCGCCGCCTCGTCCACGCTGAACATGCTGCTCAGATCCACGCCTTGTTTGGCCTCGCCTTGCAGTTCATCGAAAGACTTGCCCGTAAAGACATCCGTCTCGGGGTGGGCGAGTTGTTCCTGCACAATCTGCGAATCGGCAGCGCGCTCCATAAGCTGGCGAGTCAGCGCATGCGTATAGGCAATGCCCGGGGACAACGCGCTCGCGTTGGCCGTCTCGTTGGGTCGCACCACGCCCACAATGTGCACGTCGATACCGTCAGCAACCTTGGCTGCCATAAAGTCGGCGTCGCCAGACATGTCAGTCCACATGCCGGTCTCTTCGTTTTTGCGATACGCATCAGCCGGCGACAGCACCTTAAACGTGGTAGACAGCGCATCGTCGTAGGTAAAGTCGGTGCCGGTCTCGGGCGTTTCGACCCCACCGTCAGCCGTCATAGCGCTGTTTACCAGATCGTTGAGCTCATCGATATCCAGCGCACCGATGCTATAGAGCGTATAGTCGCCCACCGTGCCGCGGCTCGAAAGCACCATCACGGCTTCGTTGGCAGACGTGGGCCAATGACCGGCGACGACATCGTACTGGCTGTCGAGCAGGCTCTGGTCGTCAATCATCTCGTTAAAGACCGAGGTTCCCATGGATTCCATGCTCACCGTTGCCGCCGAGCTCGCACCTCCGCTCATGGCCTCGGTCATGGCATTGGGCACCAGCCGGACAGGCTTCTCATCGCCCTTGCCGGCACGATAGACAACCGGCGATACACCGTAGCCGTACTGAATGGCATTGACCTCTTTATCGATGCCGTCGCCACCGGCATCGAGCCATGACTTAAAGCTCGTCATGTCGTTGGACTTAACGCTCGCAAACATATCCTTTACGGCCGTGACCACGGGAATCTTATCGGTTCCCTTAGCCTTGCCGCCGGCACTGTCGTCGGACGAATCCACGTTTTCAGACGAGCCGTCATCCGCAGCCCCCTGCCCGCCCATCATGGACGACAGGTCGTAATCCTGCTTGGAAATGGTGAGCGGGTAACTCGAGAGCGTATCCTCCTCGACCTTTTTGATGTAATTGTTCACGCCATTGGATAGCGCCAGGATCGCTGCGATGCCGATAATGCCAATCGAGCCCGCAAAGGCAGTCATGGCCGTACGGCCCTTTTTGGTCATGAGGTTTCGGGCAGAAAGCCCTAGCGCCGTCACAAAGCTCATCGAGGTTTTGCGCGTAGGCTTAGCCTCGCGACGTGCGGCTTTGGCGACATCGAAAGGATCGGAATCGTCGGTGATCTTGCCGTCCGCCAGGTTAACGATGCGCGTGGCGTATTGGTACGCCAGCTCGGGATTGTGCGTGACCATGATGACCAGACGGTCGCGCGCAACGTCTTTGAGCAAATCCATGACCTGCACGGATGTCGTTGAGTCCAGGGCGCCGGTCGGCTCGTCTGCCAGCACGATTTCGGGATCGTTGATCAGGGCGCGAGCGATGGCCACGCGCTGCATCTGTCCGCCCGAAAGCTGGCTCGGGCGCTTGTTAACGTGCTCGCCCAGGCCAACTTTCTCCAACGCCTCGCGCGCACGTTGACGGCACTCGGCATGCCCCACGCCCGTGAGCGTGAGCGCCAGCTCCACGTTTTCCAAAATGGTCTGATGCGGAATGAGGTTATAGCTTTGGAACACAAAGCCGATGCGGTTGTTGCGGTAGGCATCCCAATCGCGATCGTGAAAGTCCTTGGTCGAAATACCGTCGATCAGCAGGTCGCCCGAGTCAAAGTGGTCGAGTCCGCCGATAACGTTGAGCATCGTGGTTTTGCCCGAGCCCGAGGGACCCAGAATGGCCACGAACTCGTTATCGCGAAAAGACAGGCTTACGTTGTCGAGCGCCACCTGCGTAAACGACTGCGTAACGTACCTTTTGCAAATACCTTTGAGCTCCAGCATGGACGGCAACCTCTCCTGCGCAGGCACCCTGCCCGCTCTCCTCCGCCGTTCGTATTCGACGCGTTTGTCCTACTCTATCCCCATTTTTTGCCGGCGCCAGTGAGGAATGTAACGAACCGCGCCAAAAAACGAACGGGATGACGCCTAAAAGAAGAGGTCCCGAGCGGGACCTCTGTATGGTGGAGATTATCTTGAAAGGCAGCGGACTACTCCGCACAGCGGCGCACGATCCTCGCCATGCTTTACGCGTTTTCTACTGCTCGCTATTCGCAATCGCCTGGTCGATAAGCTTGTCGAGCGCTGCGCGCTGCTCAGCGGAGCTGATGGCTCCCACGATTGGATCCCCTACGATGTTGCCGTTCTGGTCGATAACGTAGGTTGTCGGAAACGAGAACAGATTTGACGTAAACTTGCCGGCCTCGCTATCCGACTTGAACCAGATGTTCTTATATGTCACGCCCTTCTTGCTCAGCACGTCCTTGGCATCTGCAATCTCGTCCTTGTTGCCATCGAGCGTAAAGGAATTGACGCCCACGACCTGGCCACCCTTCTCGGCAAGCTCCTTATTCAGGTTCTCAAGATCGCCCAGCTCGCCCACGCACGGCTTGCAAGTGGTAAACCAGAAGTTCATGACGGTGACCTTGTTCTTAAAGAACAGCTCGTCACTGCTCACGTCGTTGCCGTCCAGGTCCTTGCCCGTAAAGCTGGGGAACTTCGTCGCTTTGCTCGAAGCGTTGGCATCGGTCGTCATGCCCGCGGCCGAAGCATCGACGCTCTCGCCTGCACTCGGCGTGCTTCCACAGCCGGGAAATTTCTTTTCCAGGCTCTCGAGCTTGTCCTCGATCTCCTTGATCTGCTGCGCGCCGGCCTTGAGTGTCTTAAACTCATCTGCCGTAAACTCGTCCTTGGCGCCGTCGATAGTCTTGAGCAGGAAATCGCCGTAATTGCTGCCGTCCTCAATCATTGTCGACTCTTTATTTGCTGCATTGAATACCTTTTCCCACAGCGCATTATCGCTCGAAAGGATATCGTTCTCCTTTTGCATGAGCTTCGCATACAGTTCGGCGGCCTCGTCGGCGTTGGCCGGCTCTTGCGCAATGAGCTCCGCGATCTTAGGATCGGAGCCCGTAGATTCGCTCGCGTTGCCACCGGGCGCCGAACACGCCACAAGACACAAGGCCAGCACCGGCACCATAAACAGGGCCGCAATCTTAGAAAGCTTCATGGTCATTCCTCCGTTTTGTCGAAGCTTGTTTTACTTTTTATCGGCGGTCAGAGGGAGCTTTTCTGCCGACACATCCAGGCCATAGCGATAGCTGATGGCATCGACGGGACAGGCCCCGATGCACTTTCCGCACCGGATACATTCGGCATGATTGGGCGCACGGGTCACGTCAACGTCCATCTGACAAACCTTTGAACACTTGCCGCACGAGACGCATTTGCATGCATCGACCCGAATCCCCAGTAGGGACACCTTATTCATGAGCGCATAGAATGCGCCGAGCGGACAAATCCATTTACAGAAGGGGCGATAGAACAAAACGCTCAGCACTACCACGGAAATGAGAACGACAAGTTTCCAGGTAAAGAGCTGCCCCAGCGCAGATCGGATTCCAGCATTGGCAGCCGCCAGCGGAATGGCGCCCTCGAGCACGCCCTGCGGACAGACATATTTGCAAAAGAACGGATCGCCCATCCCCACATCGTTGACCACCAGCACAGGCAGCAATACCACAGCAAACAGCAGCACAACGTATTTGATATACGTAAGCGCCTTGAGCCTTTTTGTCGAAAGCTTTTTGCCGGGAATCTTGTGAAGCAGCTCCTGTAGCCAGCCAAACGGGCACAGAAAGCCGCATACAAATCGTCCCAGCAGCACGCCGAGCAGAATGAGCGTACCGGTGACGTAGTAAGAAAAGTTAAACTTGGATGAACCCACCACCGATTGGAACGACCCAATGGGGCATGCACCCGATGCCGCGGGGCACGAATAGCAGTTAAGCCCAGGAACGCAGACTGTTTTTCCCGCACCCTGATAGATACTGCCTTTGGCAAAGTTTGGCAGGTGAATGTTGGTGACGAGCGTCGCCGCCGCCTGAATGAATCCGCGAAATCGGGCCAAAACATGCGACGCAGTGTTTTCTCTTTTATCCAATTCCGATACACTCCAAGCACAGCCTAATCGCTTTGGCCAGCACGGCATCCGCCTCGCCACGCATAACGCCAAAGCACACCATGGCAATTCCGACGATCAACAAAGCGACCTGTACCACGGGTTTTACCGCTTTGAACAACCTGACCACTCCTTTCGTTACGCGACCATTGGACCATATCGACCATAAAATCCGTGTTAAGCGCGATTTGGAATGTGCAAGGAGACTGTTATGCGTATTTTGATCGTCGAAGACGAGCGGGCACTGTGCGACACCATCGCACGCAGCTTGCGAAACTTGGCGTACAGCGTCGACTGCTGTCACGACGGACAGGAGGCGCTCGACCTACTGGACGTTGAGGCCTTCGACCTCGTGGTACTCGACCTCAACCTTCCCCGCATCGACGGCATGACCGTACTCAGGGAACTTAGGAAAACTGACTGCGAGACTAAGGTACTGATTCTGTCCGCACGCGGCGAAGTATCCGATAAAGTCGCCGGACTCGATGCCGGTGCCAACGATTACCTCACCAAGCCGTTCCATCTTGACGAGCTTGCGGCAAGGATTCGCAGCCTTACCCTCAGACGCTTTACACAAAGCGACATAGTTTTATCCTGCGGAAAGCTCCACTTTGACACCAAGGCGCGCATCGCTTCCGTGAACAGCGAGGCTTTATCTCTTACGCGCAAGGAAACGGGAATCTTGGAATACCTGATGCTTAATCAGGGGCGACCGGTAAGCCAAGAGGAACTTATCGAGCACGTTTGGGATAGCAGCGTGAACAGCTTTAGCAACGCAACCCGCGTTCATATCTCGTCGCTCCGAAAAAAGTTGCGCAGCGCTTTGGGATACGACCCGATTCGCAATCGGATTGGAGAGGGCTACGTTATGGAGGACAGTGAATGAAAAGGCTTTCGCTGCAATGGCGCATAACGATCATGACGGCACTGCTCACGTGTGCGGCATGCGTGCTGACGAACTGCCTGGTCGGCTATACGGGCATGCGCTACATGGATGCCATCGGCAGCGACATCTCGGCCTTTAACGCTGCCGGCATGGATTCTCCCCAGGCGTTTGACCCAACAAAAACAGCCCTCGATGACGAGGTCACGATCGTCGTAAACGACGCACAGGAGTCTTTTGGCACGACAGCCTGGCGCATCACGGCTGGAGTCACACTCCTTGGCGGCGTGCTGGCATACTTTGTGAGCGGCCGTGCACTCAAACCGCTACGGGCTTTTGCAGCCCAGGTTGAGCGTGTGCAGCCTGACAACCTAAGCGAAATCAGACTCAGTGAAGATGTGCCCACCGAGCTACAACGATGCAGCGCCTCTTTCAACGACATGATCGCCCGTCTTGGCGAAGGGTTCTCTGCACAGCGTCAATTTACCGGCAACGCCGCGCACGAGCTGCAAACCCCGCTCGCCCTTATGCAGGCACAGATCGAACTGTTTGTCTCCGAGCGCTCCAACTTACAACCCGAAACAGCCGAGTTGCTCGGCCTGCTACAAGAACAAACTGAGCGAATGTCGCGGATGACCAAGGTGTTGCTCGAGATGAGTGAGCTCCGCAGCGTTCCTTGCGAGGACGATATTGAGCTTGGCCCCCTGTCCGAAGAAGTCCTCACCGATCTTGCTCCGCTTGCCGAGCATAAAGACATCGCCCTCAATTGCAGTGGGGGCGCTCTGATAATCGGCAGCGACACGCTCCTCTATCGGCTGGTGTTTAACCTGGTCGAAAATGCCATCCGTTACAGCCGCCCCGGCTCGACTGTCAACGTCTCCATCTGCGACAACGACAGCCACGTGTTCCTGCGAGTCGAGGACCAGGGCCCGGGAATACCCAAGCAGCACCGTGAGAGCATCTTCCAACCGTTCTTTCGCCTAGACAAATCCCGCAGCAGGGCATACGGCGGCGCAGGACTCGGACTAGCGCTCGTTTGGGAGATTGCAGCGCTTCACGGTGGCACGGTAGAGGTCGAAACAAGTTCCGAGAACGGGACTACCATGCTCGCGACCCTTCCAAAACGATCCGCAGCGTTAACCGAACAGTAAAACGAAAGGGGTCCCGAGCAACAGGAGTACAATTGCTGCATTGTTGCCACCTGATGGGAGATGGAAGATGGACTGCGATGGCTACCCATGCGTTCCCATGCCGTTGATGTGCACCGCCTTTGTGCCGGGGCAGATTGACACTGCGGTTGCAGGCATTTCCGACCCCGATTCGCACGCCATTGCCACGGCAGAAGCGCTGTACTTTCGCGGACAGGCCGCCCTCGCTGCCAAGACGGTGCGCCCCTATCTTGACGCCACCGATCCCGCGCTGCGCTATTCCGCATGCTTTATCTGCGGATACGCCAGTCTGTCGCTCAACCGTATCGCCGACGCCCGCCGGTGCCTTGCCGGCATCCTCGATACGCCGGCCGACGAGGAATCGCCCGCCATCCACGCTACGCATATCCTGTTCGCCTCGGCCGCGAGTGTCCTGCTGCACTTGCCTTCCCCGTATTCTGCCGAAGAGTTTTATCCACTTGTGGCGCATCTGCCCGAAGGCCTGCGCCTGTTCGCCAGCTACGTGATGGCGCACGCCTTGTACCTGCGCGGCGAATACGGCCGCAGCCTGGGCATGGCGGAAAACGCCCTGATCATGAAACAGGGAAGCTATCCCATCTCGGAGCTGTTCCTGCACCTGTCAGCTTCCATGGCCTGCATGAGTCTCAAAGACGTCGACGCCGCAAAAACGCACTTCGGAACCGCTTGGAACATTGCGCGTCCCGACGGCCTCATCGAGCTCATTGGCGAGCATCACGGCCTTTTACAGGGGCTCATCGAGGCGTGCCTAAAAACGCAATACCCTGACGACTTCGCGCGCATCATCGAGATCACGTACCGCTTCAGCTACGGCTGGCGGCGCATCCACAACCCCGATTCGGGCGAGGACGTGGCCGACGATCTAACGACCACGGAATTCACCATGGCCATGCTCGCCTGTCGTGGGTGGACCAACGCCGAAATCGCACGCCATATGGGAGTATCGCCGGGCACCGTCAAAAACCGCCTATCCGGCGTATACGCAAAGCTTGGCATCGGCACACGCGCCGAGCTGGTCGCGCATATGTTACGTTAGCGACCGGACTGCCAAGCGCATCGAACGCATTCCGGAACCCGGCGCTTCGCTCGATCAATTTGGACATTTTGACCCTTGAACGGCACTACCGCTACGGGGCGCCTTCTCGCAAAATTGGATTATTTCCACCGATACTTGCGGGATGGGAGCCCAAGATGCTTGATCGCCGTTCGTTACTTGTCGCCGGAGCGTCCTCGTTAGCGAGCATTATGTTGCCGCGCGTGCCGGGAAGCGCAAACGCCTTCATATTGCCGTTCGCGCCCACCGAAGCCCATGCCAACGAAAAAGACCCCTTCAGGGTGCTCGTGCTCTCGCGCACCATGTTCGGTGTGGTCGTGGTCGACGTCGCCAACAAGAATATGCCCATCACGGGTGCCCAGGTCACACTCACATCGCGCTATGCCGCAGGCAAGCAGCTCACCGCCACTACCGATGACGAAGGCACGGCCATCTTTGAGGTCGCGCCGCTTTCGGAAGGCTACGTGGACGAGGCGACGCTTCTCGACGCGTACGACTTTAACGGCGGCATCTCCATTAGCATGGCAGGCTACCGCGATGTCGAGATTCCCCTCGCGCGTGTCCAGGGCGGCACCGCCATTACCGCACCCACACGTCCGCTCTCCGATGGCGAGCCGTACTTTCGCCAGCTCACATTCGACGAATGGGACATCCAGTACGCCGACGCCACGTTTATGACAATGCCAGCGGACGAAGCAGCAAACGATCAGCCCGACACGCACGCTTTTACCGTGCAGGCCCATCTGCCGCAGGGCGGGCAGGCAACGTTGCATATCAATAAAGTGATGCCCGCTGCGGGCAGCTCATCCGAAACCGTCACGCAGATTGGCCAAGTCAAGGCCAGCGCATCGGGCGCGGATAATCTGGCGACGTTCACGCTCGAAGACAAGTTCCTCGATGCAGCGTCGAGCCTTCTAGAAGAAGGATGCAAGATGCGCTTTGTCCTCGACTACCAGGGCAAAACCTACACGCTCTCCTCCCCCATGGCCGTTGTTACCGCGCCGGCGGCAAAGGCGGAATCCGGATCGACCACTATCGTCCCCACCACCATGGACCAAGAGATCACTCCGTTTGATTTCCCCGCGGCGTTTCCCGGCATTGGCGGCAATAAGTTCACGTGTTGGATGCCCACATTTCCGATCCTCTTCGATTTCTCGTTTGCTGGATACGTGCTGTTTGGTGGAGGATACAAACCAGCCAGCTATATGAACGATTCGGGCAACCCTGATCCGGAATACTGGAAGAAATCGCCGCGCGAGTCGGGCGCCAAGCAGGCAAACTGCTACCTCGACGAGATGGAGGGGAAGTGGAATCAGTACAAAAGTATGAGTGCCGGTTCGGGCACCGATCCAAGAAACACCAAGCTCCTTCGCCACCATTGCACGCCGCTGTTCACGATGGATATCGCCACACAGCTGTACGGCTCGCTCGCCTACGATTGGGTGGGCAAAACCTGGGGCAACAACAACGACCCCGCATACGGCAATATTAAGGCCCTCTTCCAGGTAAGAACCGACCTCAATTGGACCGAGCAGTTTACCCTAGGACCGGTGCCGTTTTTCCTAAACGTCAACCCCTGGGTGTTGGCGAAGCTGGCGCTCGCCGTGGGTGCCCACACGCACGGCAGCGGCGCGGCGTTTTTTAAAAACATTTCGCTCGACTATTCAAACACGTCGGGCTCGTTCACCATCCAGATCGGGCTTGCCGTCACCTTTGGCGCCGGTGTTGCAGGCGTCGCTTCGTCCGCCGTGCGCGGCGCCGCATCCCTCACGCTGTTCATTGGGTACGAGAAGGCTGATGGACACCAGCTTCCGCGACTGCGCGTAGGTGCAGACGTCGATGTCGATGTGATACTCCAGTTCGTGATGTTCAAGTGGACCACCAAGGCTTGGTCGGGGTCGTGGCCCACACTCCTCGATTCGTGGAATATGTCGGTGAACAACGGCGACCAGTATGTACTCCAGCGCTCTGAGCTCGCATTGGGTGGAGATACGCCCTATACACTAGATGCCTGCTTCGGCTCAGCCGGCAACGCCGAGGCGGGCGGCGTTCCGCAATTTATCGCATCGGCCACCATTGTCACCAACGCCGAGCTGCTCGCGCGCGCCGAGGTTAAAGCCACTGCAAGGAATGTCGCGCCTACCGTACGCGATTGGGACCGGTCGGTCACGCGCATTGAGCTCGAGGCGGATGCAGAAAGCGACGACACGGGACAGATCGAGCATTTCGTCCACGCACTGATAGAGAACGACGAAAACGCCGCGCCGATGTATGAGTACACCTACATCGGTCAGGCAACGAACGCCGTTGCGGACCCCAACGCCAATTCTACCGGCGTGTCGGAGGACGAGCGTGGCGGCATCAAACCCTCGAGCGACAACGTGCTGTTTGCTGGCGTGCTCAGCGAAGCTCACATGAAGCTGGCAATGATTGCCGGCGTAGAATGCCTGTTCCGTATCGCCTCGGTGCGCTACGGCGACAATGGTCGCTCGCGCCTGGTGGTGCACACAAAGGCAAACGGCACGTGGTCCGCTCCTATGCCGGTCGACTTCCCCCTGGGCTTTGGCGAGGACGACGTGAAGCGCAACGACACGTTCGATTACGACTTCGACGTAATCGAATACACAGACGGCGCGGGACGCGCGGACGCCTACGTGCTGCTGGTCTCGGGCGAGCGCCCCGCCGGCGACAACACCCATTTCGATACGGCGAGCACATCCGGCATACTGTCCGTTGTGCGCCTGCGCATAAGCAACGACGGAGCCCGCGTGATATCGCACACGTCATGGCGCAGCATCTCGCGCGGCCGCCTTCAGGAGGATGGCTACCATTGTCTGCAGTGCCCACGCATCACGGTGGGCAAGACGCTGGTCGACGGGCGCCTGTCGGGCGCTTACCTCCACCGCCGCGGAACCACCGCAGAGAAGGCGCTCGGCAGCGAGGCCGAGGTTGCACTGGAATGCTTTACCCTGTGGTCGGATGATTTGGGCGACAGTCTCACGTTCCGTCAGGTCCTCCGCTTTCCGCAGGTACCGTCGAGCATCGAGCTCGGCACGCCCGAGAATATCAACGGCAAAATGGTGGTGCCCGTTGCGTACGAGACCGCAGACGGTTGCGGCTGCGCATCGTACGCCGTGATCGGCCAGTCCATTGCGGGCTGGGGCGTTATGTCACCAGACGCCACGGTACCCCATGCGGTGCCGTGGCCACAACATTCGGGCTTTTTGGCAACCGTCAACGAGCAGCTGCAGCATATTACTTGGACGCGAGGCGCATCGGCATTTGCAACGCAGCCCGTGGGTGCCGCAGGCTGTGGCCCGGCATCGTTTAGCGTAAGCAACAACGGCAGGTGCGTGCTCTATGTAGAGAACACCGATGGCAAGGTGGGGCAAACCTACGACGAAGAAGGCAACCCGGTAGCAGTGATGGGCAAGCACTTCCGCATCTTCGCCAGCACCTTGGCAGGCGATCTGCTCACGGAGCCTTTCGTGATGTGCGAGCTGGACCATCCCGTCGATCAGATAACGACATTTTTGACATCGGGCGGCATGCTCTCCGCGCTCGCCACGCACATTGTGAGCGCGGAGAAGAGCGAGGCAGAGCTGCACGGCATCGAAGTGCCCTTGGTGGCGTGTGCCACTCCGACGGGCGCAGTCGCTACCTCGGGCGCGGTGGTGCCCGGAGCAGCAGGCGAATCCTTCATGGTCACGGTGCGAAACGACGGCAACACCTTGCTGACCGCCGGCACGATCGATCTGTACCGAGAGGGCTCCAGCCAGCCGTTCTCCAGCGCATCCATCGGGTTCGGAGTGAACGCACGCATGGCATCGATCTACGATCCGGAGCTCGCCGAGGATGCTTCGGCCAACGACATGGCACACGTGAAGTACGCGCTCGAGACGCTGGGCGCACGTTTTGCGACGCACCCGCTGGTTGCTGACAATGGCAACGCCGTGCTGGCACCAGGCTGCACGGCACAGTTCCGCATGAGCTTCGCCATCCCCGAGAGTTGGAGCGACGAAGTGGGCAAACGCGTAACGCTGTATGCGAAGGCACGTAATCTGGTGGCGCTCGATCCCGTAACGCTCGAGGAAATTCGACCGGGCGCAAACTCGACGCTGGGTGCCGTACTGCACGAGCTTCATGTGCCCGACGCGGCATGCGAACGCTCAGAAGTTCAGGTCGGCGTATGCGACAGCGCGGATACGACGGGGCTTCACGATGCACCGATGACGGCGGACGGCAGTGGCGGCTCGAGTGGCGGCGGTACTGACAAGGGCGGCGGCTCCGGCGGAAGCAGCTCCAGCAGTGGCAAGGACCACGGCGCTAACAAGCGCTCCGGAAAATCAGGCGCGCTTGCGGGCACGGGCGATGTCAACGCTCCCCTTACGGCAGCCGCAGCAGCACTCGCCGCAGCTGGTGCCGGCCTTGTCGCCTACAGCGCCCGCCGCACGGCGCTCGAAAACGACGCCGCCGATGAGGTCAATTCTGATAAGCCTCACTAGCTCTCAGTTACCTTTGCGAGAGACGCCGACTCGGCTCATCGAGCACCAAAAAGGGCTGGTTCTGGATACCCAGAGCCAGCCCATTACGCATTAGATGTCGTCAGAGGAGTTGAGTTCTGCCTCGAGCTTGGCACGGCGTCTTTTCGCCGTGAAAAACGTTGCGCACAGGACAGCAAACGTGGCCGCGAAAATCGTCGCACCGCAGAACACGCCCGTGGCCAGGTTCGCCAACCAAAAGACGCTTTCGAGCGGTACGATCTGCGCCTCAGCGATACAGCGCATTGCGGCAATAACAAGCGCGAACGCGGCGCCGCTAAGACCGCTGACAAGCAGGAAATATCCAACAGGAAGATGCTCGGTTTGCCCAAAACGATTGGTATCGACATAGCCCTTCCGCGTTTGCAGTCCTGCGCAAATCAACATCACGAGAACGAGCCACAAATACATGGCTGCCTCGAACGGCGTTGCAAAGCCATGCGGCATTTCACTGGCGTCGCTGTGAACCCACGCAACCTGTCGAGCTATAAACTGGTAGAAAAAGATCATCAACATGCCAAACGAAAGCAGCACGAAACCAATCTTGTAGATCTTCGCGCTCTCAGCCTCCAGGCGCTCATCCTTTGGGCCGGCATATTCACGCCACTTTTGCACGAGTTTTAAATCTTCAAATTTCATAGCGAACTCCTAAAGAGCGTCAGGGTCGACGTCGCTCTCGTCCTCCCAAAACAAGTCGTTCAACGTAACGCGTAGCGCTTTACAGATTGCCACGCACAAATTGAGCGTGGGGTTGTAGCCGCCCGCTTCGATCAGGCCGATGGTCTGGCGCGTAACGCCCACGGCCTCGGCCAAGTCAGCTTGCGAAAGGCCAACCGCCGCGCGCGCCGCCTTCATGCGTAGGTTCTTTTTGCCCGGCATGGAGTTCCTTTCGTAGTAATGGACAGATATCCGTTGCAACATGACAGAAATATATTGCATTCATCAGAAGATGTCAACTATATCTGTCATTATGAAAATCATGTTCGTCATCGCCGTGCGGACATAACAATTTCGATTCGCTATTCAACCTTACTCGGGCAGAACCGAGTCGGAAGGAACCGAGTAAGTGGGACTTACCAGCATGGCCAACGCGCACGCCAATAACCGGATTTGCCGGAACCATGCGTGCCCCATCGTTTAATAGCTCCGTTATTGTTCGATGATCTTCTTGACGACCGCGGGAACGCCTGCCGCCATCACGTTGTCCGGAAGGTCTTCCGTCACAACACTTCCCGCAGCGATAACGCAGCCGCTGCCGATGGTAACCCCCTGGAGTACGGACACGTTCGCGCCAAACCAGCAGTTATCGCCAACAACAATGGGCAGAGCCCTCTCGAGACCCAAGTTGCGCTCTTTTGCTCCAAGGGGATGCGAAGCGGTGTAGAAGCCGCAAAACGGCCCAATAAACACGTTGTCACCAAAGGTAATAGAACCACCGTCCATAAAGTAGCAGCCATGGTTCACAAAGCAGCCGTCGCCAAAGGTTGTCTTGTCCCCGTAGTCAAAGTAGGCAGGCGAAAGGACCGTCAGCCCCGCCGGAAGATCGGTATCGAGCAAGGATTTTAGGGCGTCAAGCTGCGCGTCGCTTCCGGGTTTTCCCATATTGAAGTCATAGCAGAGCGCCTCTGCCCTCGCCCGTTTTGCCAGGAGTTCCTCGTCAAAGTTGGCATCATGCCACTCCCCGCGCTCCATCTTCTCTTTCTCGGTCACTGTGAGCCCCTTAATAAAAACATTTGTGGCGGCAATTCTATCATTTGATAAGCCGTCAGTTTCCATACCGATAACGAACGCGCGTTCGATGGATTTCGTGTTGGTTGGAATCGCCTATGGGCTGGGCTATGCTACCTTGACTATCTATATGACTTAAACGCAGCAAAGGAGCACCGAGAGAGCGAGTATGGCAAAAAACACCGCAAACTATGGTAACGACAGTATTCGTCAGCTCAAGGACGAGGAGCGCGTACGCCTGCGCCCCGCCGTCATCTTTGGCTCGGACGGCCTCGACGGCTGCGCGCATGCCGCCTTCGAGATCCTGTCCAACGCCGTTGACGAGGCGCGCCAGGGCTACGGCAAGCTCATCACCCTCACTGCCTTTCGCGATGGCTCTATCCAGGTAGAGGACAACGGCCGCGGCTGCCCGCTCGACTGGAACCCCTCCGAGAAGCGCTTCAACTGGGAACTCGTCTTCTGCGAGCTCTACGCCGGCGGCAAGTATAACAACAACCAGGGCGGCGACTACGACTTCTCGCTCGGCACCAACGGCCTGGGCTCCTGCGCGACTCAGTACGCTTCCGAGTACATGGATGTCACCGTCTGGCGCGACGGCAACAAGTACTCCCTGCACTTTAAGAAGGGCAAGGTTGTCGGTGCCAAGAAGAAGGCACTCGAGATTGAGCCCAGCGACGAGGACCGCACCGGCACCACCATCAAGTGGCGCCCCGATCTTGAGGTCTTTACCTCCATCAGCATCCCCCACGATTGGTATCGCGAGACCATGCGCCGCCAGGCCGTGGTCAACGCCAACGTGACCTTCCGCCTGCGCATCGAGGGCGACGACGGCGAATTTACCGAAGAGGACTTTTGCTATCCCAAGGGCATCGAAGACTACGTGCTCGAGAAGGTCGGTACCGACTACCTCACCGAGCCCTTCTTTATCGAGGCCGACCGTCGCGGCCGCGATCGCGAGGACCTGCCCGACTACAACGTGAAGATTACCGCGTGCATGTGCTTCTCACGCACCTTCATGATGCAGGAGTACTACCACAACTCATCGTGGCTCGAGAACGGCGGCTCGCCCGAGAAGGCCGCCCGCAGCGCTCTGACCAGTGCCATCGATGCCTACATTAAGCAACAGGGCAAGTACAACAAAAACGAGAGCGGCATTAAGTGGCAGGACGTCCAGGACTGCCTAGTGCTGGTGACCAACTGCTTCTCAACCCAGACGTCCTACGAGAACCAGACTAAGAAGGCCATCAACAACCGCTTTATCCAGCAGACTATGACGGCCTTCTTTAAGGAGCGCCTCTCGACTTACCTGATCGAGAACAAGGACGCCGCCAACAAGATCATGGAGCAGGTGCTCATCAACAAGCGCTCGCGCGAGAATGCCGAGAAGACGCGCCAGAGCATCAAGACCAACCTGCAGCAAAAGACCGACATGGCCAACCGCGTGCAGAAGTTCATCGACTGCCGCTCCAAGGACAAGACCCGTCGCGAGATCTACATCGTAGAGGGCGACTCGGCAGCAGGCGCCATTCGCACGTCGCGCGATGCCGAGTTCCAGGGCGTTATGCCCGTCCGAGGCAAAATCCTCAACTGCCTAAAGGAGGATTATCCGCGCATCTTTAAGTCCGACATCATCATGGACCTCATGCGCGTGCTGGGCTGCGGCGTGGAGATCAAAGACAAGCGCATCAAGAACCTCGGCGCCTTTGACCTAGACAACCTCAACTGGAACAAAGTCATCATCTGTACGGACGCCGACGTCGACGGTTATCACATCCGCACGCTCGTGCTCACCATGCTCTATCGCCTGGTGCCCACGCTCATCGACGAGGGCTACGTGTATATCGCCGAGTCTCCTCTCTACGAGATCAACTGCAAAGAGAAGACCTACTTTGCTTACACCGAGCTCGAGAAGAATGGCATCCTCAAGGAGATTGGCGACCAAAAGTGCTCCATCAACCGCTCCAAGGGTCTTGGTGAAAACGATCCGGACATGATGTGGCTCACCACCATGAACCCCGAGACGCGCCGTCTGATCAAGGTGGAACCCGAGGACGTCACCAAGATGGAAACCATGTTCAACCTGCTGCTGGGCAACGACGAGGCGGGCCGCAAGCGCCACATCTCCGAGCACGGCAAGGAATACCTGGACCAGCTGGACCTGCAGTAGCAGCAAATCGATAACGACGGCCCATAAGAAGTTCAAGAGGAAATCGTGGCAAAGAAGAAGACGAAGTACCAGCCAAAGAAAAAGCAGGTCAACGCCGAGAACGTCATCGGCCTGCACTCCGAAGTCACCGACCAGCCGATCACGCAGACGCTCGAGGTCAACTACATGCCCTACGCCATGAGCGTCAACGTCTCGCGTGCGTTCCCCGAGATCGACGGCTTTAAGCCCTCGCACCGCAAGCTGCTCTATACCATGTACAAGATGGGCCTGCTTAAGGGCGAGCGCCAAAAAAGCGCCAACATCGTAGGCCAGACCATGAAGCTCAACCCGCACGGCGATGCCGCAATCTACGAGACGATGGTGCGCCTGGCCACCGGCAACGAGGCGCTGCTCGCCCCCTTCGTGGAATCGAAGGGCAACTTTGGCAAGTACTATTCGGGCGACCTGAGCTACGCCGCCTCGCGTTATACCGAGGCCAAGCTCTCCCCCATCAGTGCCGAGATCTTCAAGGACATCGACAAGGACCCGGTCGACTTCGTCGACAGCTACGACGGCGCCATGAAGGAGCCGCGCCTGCTGCCCACCACGTTCCCCAACATCCTCGTCTCGGCCAACAAGGGCATCGGCGTCGCCATGGCGTCTGACATCTGCGGTTTCAACCTCAACGAGGTCTGCACCGCCACGATGCACTACCTCAAGGATCCCGATTGCGACCTGCTCGAGTACATGCCCATGCCCGACTTCTCGACCGGCGGTGAGATTATCTACCGCCGCGAGGAGATGGAGAAGATCATCGAGACCGGCCTTGGCAGCTTCCAAATCCGCTCCCGCTGGCGCTGGATTCCCGAAGAGCGCATCATCGAGGTCTACGAGATCCCCTACACCACCAAGACCGATGTCATCATCGAGCGCATCGTCAAGCTCTCCAAGGAGGGCAAGGTCAAGGAGATCGCCGACATCCGCGACGAGACCGACCTCTCGGGCCTGCGCATCGCCATCGACCTTAAGCGCGGCGTCGACCCCGACAAGCTCATGGCCAAGCTCTATCGCTCGACCACGCTGCAGGATTCGTTCTCATGCAACTTCAACGTGCTGGTCGATGGTTACCCTCGCGTTATGGGCGTGCGCCAGATCCTGCACGAGTGGGTCAAGTGGCGTATTGAGTCCACGCGTCGCCGCATTAACTTTGACCTGGGAAAAAAGTCCGAGCGCCTGCACCTGCTGCACGGCCTCGAGGCGATCTTGCTCGACATCGACAAGGCGATCGCCATCATCCGCGGCACTAAGCTCGAAGCTGAGGTCGTGCCCAACCTTATGAAGGGCTTCGACATCGACGAGACCCAGGCCGAGTTTGTTGCCGAACTTAAGCTCCGCAACATCAACGAGGAGTACATCCTCAACCGCACCAAGGACATTGCAAAGCTTGAGGGCGAGATCGCCGAGCTCGAGGAGATCCTCTCGAGCGAGGACAACATCAAGAAGGTCATCAGCGACGAGCTGGCAGCGGTCAACAAAAAGTACGTGATGCCGCGCCGCACGGGTAGGATTGAGCCCCATGAGGTCATCGAGGTGAGTCTGGAACCCGAGGTCGAGGAGTACCCGGTTACGATCATGCTCTCGCGCGACGGCTACCTCAAGAAGATGACGGACCGCGTGCTCAAAAAGGCTGCCACGCTCAAGTACAAGGACGGCGACAAACCCTTTATCGAGTTCCCGTCCTCCAACACCCACGAGCTGCTGGTCTTTACCAACAAGAGCCAGGTGTACAAGTGCAAGGTTGCGGCGTTTGAGGACACCAAGTCGGCCCAGCTGGGCTCGTACCTGCCGACCGATCTTGAGATGGAACCCGACGAGAGTGTCATCTGGGTCATCGACCCCGAGGACTACAAGGCCGACGTGTTGTTCGTCTTTGAGAACGGCCGCGTGGTGCGCGTCGCGCTTTCTGGATACGTCACCAAGACCAACCGCAAACGCCTCAAGAACGCCATCTACGGCGGCAGTAAGCTGCTGTATGCCCAGGTGCTCAAGGAAGATCGCGACATCGCACTGGTCTCGAGCGACTATCGTTTGATGAACTTCAACACGTCGTTGCTCAAGACCAAGACGACTACCAACACGCAGGGCGTCCAGGCCTTTACGGCCAAGAAGGGCCGCTCGGTCACCACCGTCGGCACAACCGAGGAGATTCTCGGCGCCGGCGTCTCGGCCGAGAAGTTCACCGCGCAGAGCCTGCCCTCCGCCGGTGCCCTCATGAAGGAAAACGACATGCCGAGCTTGTTTGACTAGGACGACGGCAGTAGAGCTGGTCCAAGCCACAAACCTACGGGGCCCGGAGCGCAGTAAAAACTGAGTTCCGGGCCCCGCCATTAGACATGCAAGGCAAAGACGACAATGTCAGCAACTACGTATGGCGATCAGCAATCCTTTGGTAACCATCAATCAAGACCGCGCCATTGCTACATAAATCATATGCACCACACCGGGACCGCCTGGACATCCTTGGTAATGAGGTATGGTTCCGGAGCTTGGCAGACAACGTGTCCAAAGCCAATCTCATAGCCAGAAAGGCCTTCAAGACAGGTAAAGTTCTTCACCGCGTCTCTACCCACCGTAGCAGACATCTTTACCTCGACGGGATGTAAGATACGACCCTCTTGGATGAGCAAATCGATTTCGCGCTTCTTTTGATCCCGGTAGAACCATACATCACGAAGGCTCTTCCCCGCATTCATAAAGCTCTTCAAAATTTCCGAGACAACGAACGTCTCAAATATATGCCCCGCCGCGGCCCCGTTGCGCAATTGCTCCGGCGTTATCCATCTCGTAAGATGACAAACAAGGCCCGTGTCCATGAAGAATATCTTTGGGGTCTTGGTCAGACGCTTATCGACATTAGGCCAAAAGGGCTCGACAATCCGAACGATGTTCGACGCCTGCAAAACCGAGAGCCAAGCCTTTACCGTCTTACGGTCGACATCAACGGTGTTTCCAATATCGGTGGCATTCAACAGTTGCCCCGTTCTCGCTGCGCACGCGACCATAAAGCTGTAGAACTTCGCCTCATCCTTCACGTTTACAAGATCGCGAACATCGCGTTCGAGATATGCGGCAACGTAGTCGGAATAATAGGAGTCCCAATCGATATTCTGGTCTTGCAGTTCGGGCATCGAACCCCTATGGATGATGTTCCAAATATTTCCCGAAAACATCTTAGATGCTAAGGAAATCCTTTTGGGGATATACGGACGAGGACTCTGGGAACCGCCAACGAGCTCTCGCAAACTTAGAGAGGGCATCTCCAAGATTCTGATCCTCCCCGCTAAAGATTCGCTCACCCCTTTCATGAGGTGATATGTCTGGGATCCCGTGAGGACGATTCGACCCTTCTCCTCTGATTGATCAACAACCCACTTCACCGGAGAAAAAAGCTCAGGCACGCGCTGAATCTCATCGATGATGATCGGCAGATCATGAGACTCGAAAAACAGGGCGGCATCCTCTTTTGCAAGAAGATAATCCCGCGGGTTCTCCATCGAAACATAGTCGAATCGGTCGCCCAGATGTTGCTTGAGAACCGTCGTCTTCCCAACTTGGCGCGCCCCGGTCACCAGGACAACTTTTCCCTGCCCCAGCATCGAATCTATCGTCTGTTCAATTTCGCGCTCGATGTACATAGAATCGCCTCCTGTTCGGAGTTCATTATCTCGCACAAACCTAAATCGGTCAAAATCGGGAATAGAACTCCCGATTTTCACCCTCAGTCTTCTGTTCGATTCCGGCCCCAGCAGGGTCTCGAAAATAGCCAATCGCATGGGCGTCGCCAGCAACTACGCAAGCCAGTACAAACGCCGCCTCCTCGAGGACGGCGTTATCGGGGAGCGCAGACGCGGCCTCGTCGGCTTCGACATCCCCGCTTTCAGGGAGTTCTTGAGCCAGGAAGCGTTTTAGCACGCCGGAATTGTCCGCTGGAGCATCGTTGCATGGCAATCAGCAATCCTCTTGGTAAGGGCAGCAAGCATTTCCGCTCGTGCCGATTGCCATGCGATCTTCTTGTCCTTAGGCGAGCTTGCGAGCGAGCTCTCGCACCTCTTCCAGCTTAGGCGAGGAGGCCATGCTGTCGCGCTCGGTCATACCGCTGATGGTGACAATGCCCTGGTCCTCCCACTTGCAGTACGCGCATGTGGACTTGTACATAGCGATCGCCGCGTCATAGACGCCCTCGCTGTGACTATCAAGCAAAAGGGCCGTCTTGGTGAACGGGAATCCCGTGGCACCGAAGGCGTACAGGCGGTCGATGGCGGTTTTCTCCTGCGCGGTGATGTCGAACCAGTAGATAGGCGAAGCGAAGACAACCATGTCGGCGCCTTTCAGCAACTCGATCACGCCGGCCATGTCGTCCTTCTGCACGCAGGCGCCCTTATGGGCAAAGCAGTACTGGCATCCCAGGCAACCAGCGATCTTCTTGCTGGCAACGCGGATGACCTCGACCGCATGGCCGCCCTCGCGCGCGGTCTCGGCAAACGCCTCGACCATGGTGTCGGTATTAGCGCCCTTGCGTGGACTGCCGCTCAACACAACGATATTCATAGAAATCTCCCTCCTTCATGCCGCAGACGCGCGGCACACATTTCGTTGTAACCAAAACGGATGGAGTTATTCAATCGCCCGCAGATCACGCCTTTCGTTCGTGTTCACATTCCCGGTTTCGAAACTCGAATATTTCTAAAGTTTCGAAACCGGGAAGGCAATATGTTCAAGGATGCATCGAGAGGCGAATCCCGATCCCGCCATGTCGGCAGCGGTGAAGGGCGCGTCCGCGCGTGCTACAATGCGGACATCAGAGATGAAAACACAGTCCCCGTCGGGTAGTCGTGGGCGTGCGCTAGTCCGCATCAGTAACCTGCCTCCTTGGTTGTCCCTTCTCTGCATGGTCATCTACATAAAGGAGGAACCAACCATGCAGATCAGCGTGTCGTCCACCCTGACCGTATATCACGACGGTCAATTCTGGGTCGGGCTGGCGGAGCACGTCGAGGACGGAAGGTACGGCGTCGCCCGCACGTCTTCGGCACAGAACCGTCCGATGAGGAGATTCGGAAATTCGTTACAAGCAAATGGGAGAAGCTCTCGTTCTTCGTTGACGAGGCCACTGAAACAAGCAAGCCCGCGAAGAACCCCAAGCGGCGCGCTCGCGAGGCAGCGAAAGCCCTTAAGCGGCCCGCGGTGAGCACCAAGGCACAACAGGCGCTCGCGGCACAGCGGGAAGCGATGAAGCAGGAGTCAGCTCATGCAAGAAGCCGACGCCGCGCGGAAGAGGCTGATGCGCGCTACGAGCAGAGAAAACTGAAGCGCAAACAGAAGCATCGCGGGCATTGACCGCTATTTGCAGCAAGGCAAACCATATACAGCAGCGGCGCCAATTCCACTTGGAGCCGACGCCGCGTAGACGCTGATGGTGACGGCTATGCACGGGCACGGGCGCGCCACTGCACTTCACAGCTTGTTTCTCAAGTATTTGGGACGCACACGCGGCGTTCAAAAATGCGGAGCGACTCCGCATGGCTCGAGACTGAGCCGAGGTGCCCTACTTCTCGCTCTCCAGCAGCCCCACGATGCGGTCGATGTCGACGGCAAAGCGAGGCCTTCCCTCGCGCTCGTAGCGGTCGAGGTATGCCTGGCACTCGGAGACGATGCGCTTGGTGTTGCCGTCGATGATGCGCTGGAGCGTCTCGTAGTAGGCCGAGCCCTCGGTCCTGAAGCGGCGCTGGTAGACCTTGGTTATGGGGAACATCTTGATGTAGTGGATGCCGTGGCGGCAGCCGGGGCGCGTCGTGGGGCGGGGTGGCAACGCAAAGTACTGGTCTTTGGGCGCGTTAGGGGCGATGTTGGAACGCAGCGGCACAGCGAAGTCCCTGCGCTTCCCGCGGAAACGCAGCCTCACCACCACGATGCAGGGGCGATTGTGCTTAAGCATGAGCTCGCGGTCGCCCTCGACGAGGTCGAAGAAGTCCTGGGAGATGGATACGATCTTCATCGGTTACGCCCCCTTCATACGAAGCGGGGCCCGCATCGCTGCAGGCCCCTACAGGTGGGCGATATTCTACGCCTTGCGGCACCCCGTCGCCCACGGAGGTTAAACGTACACGTAAGCCGTACTCTGAAAGCCGCGGCTTCCGGCAAGTAGTTTATACCACGAAAGGTCGCTTTCAATGCGCATAGCGCGCAAAATAACACTCGCTGGGCCGTCACCCCTGGCAGTTACCCTCCAATCTTCATTTGAGTCAGCAGGTCAATTCATACAGTTATGGGGGTGTATCCTAAAGGGAATCAAATTTACACCCCCATAACTAAGGAATTTTCTATTCCCACTCAATGACTAGAGCCCTGGTGTAATTGGCTGGATCACCGTTCCGGGGACCGGTATCGACCTACCTGTCCGTCAAGCTCCTTCTTCAGCTCCAGCCTTGTATCTGACTCGCGCCGCTATAAGCGAAAACCGAAGAGATGCGTCTTAGCCAGGAAAATGAGGTTAGCCTTATCTTACTGCATGATTCGTGTGTTATAGTTAGATGGCTCTAACTGTTTGGGGGCGATAGCCATGCACGAACGCAAGGGCTTCTGGGACAAGAATGCCGGTCGGTACGACCGTTTCATGCGAAAGGACCGGGCGGCGTATGAGAAGATGTATGAGCTGATCAGGCCGGTGGTGAAAGCAAAAACCGTGCTGGAGGTTGCCACCGGCACGGGGCTTATCGCAAAGAGCATCGTGAATGTAGCGGCGCACATCGAGGCTACGGACGCTTCTGCACAGATGATCCTTGAAGCAAAGCGGGACAATCAATCCGCAAAGCTGCACTTTTCCGTTCAAGATATGTTCCGCCTGCCCTATGCACAGAAGTCCTTCGAAGTGGTGATCGCGTCCAACGCGCTTCACATAGTGCCGCATCCGGAAAAGGCCCTGCAAGAAATCAGGCGGGTGCTGAAGGACGACGGCGTGCTCATCGCGCCAACCTTCACCCACGCGGGGAACTCGGTTTCCGGCAAGGCAAAAGCCTTTTTCATGAGTATGGCGGGATTCCCCCTCCACAGCAGGTGGACAAGCGAGGAATACCTGTGTTTCCTGCGTCAAAACGGCTGGGCGGTGCAGAAAAGCGCGGTGCTGAAGGCCTCGTTCCCGTTGACCTATGCGGAATGCACGAAATCGGAGGGGCCAGATGTCGTTCTTTGAAAACACCCGCAAGCCCGTGGGCCTCGGCGGAAAACTTATGGTTGCCATGATGAATCTGGGCCACAGCCCTGTGGCGCGGTGGGGACTTCGATTTCTACGACTTGCGCCAAATGCCAAGGTGCTGGATTGCGGCTGCGGCGGCGGGGCGAACATAAAACGGCTGCTGAAAAAATGCCCGCATGGCGTCGTCAAGGGCATCGACTATTCGCCCGTCAGCGTGGAGAAGGCTAGAAAGCTCAACCGAGCTGCAATTCAGGAGGGGCGTTGCGCCGTTCTGCAAGGCAGTGTGGCGGATATGGTGTTTGAGGATAGCTACTTCGATGCCGCCACGGCCTTTGAGACCGTCTATTTTTGGCCCGATTTGTCCCGATGCTTCCGTGAGGTCTGGCGGACGCTGAAGCCAGGCGGGGCAATTCTTATCTGCAACGAGAGCAATGGCGATACGGACAAGGACGAGAGGTGGACGCAGATCATCGGCGGCATGACCATCTACAAGGACATTGAATTAAAGGCATGTCTGGAGCAGGCGGGTTTTCACGAGGTGCAGATACGCAAAAAGAAAAAGTGGCTCTGCGTCACGGCGCGGAAGTAAGGGCATCAAGCACGGGTATTTTTGCATCCATCCTGCACATGGCGATAGGCATGACGGTCATAGCGGCTGTGCTGGCGGCAATTATGACAGTTTTTATTCACTGAGGAAGGAACTTATGAAATGTAAAATTGAGAAAAACACCGTGCAGGAGACGCTGATCCTCCCGCTGTATTCCCGAAAGCTGTGTACGGAGCTGTACCCGAACCTTTACAGGGATGAAACAGCGGTTCGTCTGCTCGACCAGATCGACTACGACTTTTCAGAGGCAGAGAAAAACTCCCGCAGCCTGATGCAGCGCTTTGGTGCGCTGGAGGTGGCCATGCGGCAGGGTGATCTTGCTTTCGAGGTGCGGGATTACCTGAAAGGCCACCCCAATGCGGCGGTGGTCAATCTGGGCTGCGGGTTGGACAACACCGGCAGAACCTGCGACAACGGTAGATGCAAGATCTACAATCTGGACTTCCCGGACGTAATTTCCTTGCGGCAGCAGCTACTGCCCGCCGGTGATCGTGAACAAAATATCGCCTGCGACCTGAAAGACACCGCATGGTTTGGCAAAATCGATGCCTCCGGCGGGGCGGTGTTCTTTGCCTCCGGGGTGTTCTATTACTTTCTGACCCAGCAGGTCCGGGAACTGGTGCGGGGAATGGCAGACGCTTTCCCCGGCGGTGTGCTGGTCTTTGATGCTGCCAATCGGATGGCAGTAAAGATGATCGCAAAAACATGGCTTAAGACTGCAAAAATCAAGGATGTGGGGGCAGATTTTGCGGTTTCGGATGCCGCCAAGGAAATCGGCACGTGGGACAGCCGTCTGCAGGTCACAAGTCGCGGCTATATGCTGGGTTACAACGATTTGAGAGACCCTTCTGTCAGCGGCTTTTTCCGGTTTCTCGCAAGGGTCGGTGACAACGGGATGAAAATGCAAATCGTGAAAATAAGATTTTGAGAGACAAAAATGCAAAAGACGAGCACTTCTTGCCGCTCAATTGGCAAGAAGCGCTCGTCTTTTCTTAACGCGTTGTATGGCGGAGAGAGCGCAAGTTACGCGAGCGCCCTTCTTGCCAGCTCGGCCGCGCCGAGGATTCCCTGGTCGCCGCCGCAGCCCGGGGCGCAGATGTAGCTCTCCATGTCCTTAAGCTCGGCGGTCTGGATGTAGCCACCCAGATATTCGAGGGTCTTCTTGCGGACGATGCCGTAGAGCTGCTCCTGGTGCATCACGCCGCCGCCGAGGACGATGCGGCGAGGCGAGTACATGAGCACGAGGTTCGCGCACATCTGCCCCAGATAATCCCCCTCGATCGCCCACACCTCAGCGTTGTCCGCGAGCTCGGCCGCGGGCTTTCCCCAGCGCGCGGCGATGGCGGGGCCGGAGGCGAGGCCCTCGAGACAGCTCGCGTGGCTCGGGCAGACGCAGCGTCCCTCCTCGGTGGGACGGGTCCTTACCAGCATGTGGCCGGCCTCGGGGTGCAGCATGCCGTGAAGGAGCCTGCCCGCGCACATGACGCCCGCGCCCACGCCGGTGCCGATGGTCACGTAGACGGCGTCCTTGAGCCCCTTGCAGCAGCCGAAGACCGCTTCGCCGAGGCAGGCAACGTTCACGTCCGTATCGTAGGCCACCGGAATCCCGAGGGCGTCGGCGAACGCGGCGCGAAGACCATAGCCTCGCCACGCGAGCTTGGGCGTTTGGAGGATGGAGCCGTAGCGCTCGTCGGCGGGGTCGACGCAGGTCGGGCCGAAGGCGCCGATGCCCAACGCGTCCACATCGCGGGCGGCGAACCACTCGATCATCTGCGGGACGGTCTCGGCGGGCGCAAGCGTCGGGGTCTCCATACGGTCGAGGACCTCGCCGTCGCCGGACACCACGGCACAGACCATCTTGGTCCCGCCGGCCTCGAGGGCGCCGAGCCTCATTTGCTTTTCGCTCATGTGATCCTCCTTACAAAGGGACGCCCGCAGTCATGGTCAACCGCGGACGCCCATAACGTTGGCTTGTTTCGAGGCGACCCTACCTGGGCACGCGGTCCTGCCTTGCGGCAAACGGGGCGAGCACGGCGTGCGGCTCGCTTTGGTACCAGTAGGCGACGGTGGAGATGTCGTCCTCGCGCTCGTAGAGCTTGATGTCGTCGTTGCCGAGGTCCTGGAACGTCACGCGCAGGTCCTCCTTGAACGAGATCGGGTCGGGAAGGTGCCACCTGTAGAGGCCGTGCCTGGGCAGCGCGTCGTCGTTGGTCGCGAGCATCGGGTTCGGGTTCGGCTTGCCCGCGCTGAAGCGGTCGCGCGTGGCGTCGCGCGTCGAGCGGTACGGGTAGCCGGCGAACAGCGTGTTGAAGCACTGCGCCTCGGGCAGCGCGTGGGGCGGCCTGTCGAGGAAGGCCCAGGCACCGCCGAAGTAGTCCTCGGCTCCCGTCGAGGTGACCGTGGGGAACTCCTCGTCGCCGTCGAGGAAGAACTTCATCTCGCCCTCGCCCCACCAATAGCGCTCCAGGGCGCACAGGGCCATGTAGGTGCCGACGTAGTAGCCCTTACCGCGCACGCCGTCGAGCACGGTGTAGTCGACGCCCCTGCGGGTGCTGCGCTCGCGGTTAAAACGGGCGTGGAAGTACATGGCGTCGTCCGGCACGTCGGTGAGCGCGTAGTTGAACGTGTAGAAGATGTACTTAATGAACCCGGGGTGCTCGCTCGTAAGCGTGACCTTGGCGTGCTTCCTGAAAGGCATCTCGAAGTAGCAGTTCATACCGCCCGTCGGGTTCACGCAGATGGGCATCGAGTTGACGATGGCGCGCTCACCAAAGCCGTTGCAGAAGAAGTCGCCGACAGGGCACTCGACCGAGGGGGTCTCCTCGTCGTCCCAGTAGAAGCGCAGCACGAGGTCGCGCATGACGAAGCTGCCGGCGGCGGTCTTGTCGGGGACGGTCATCCAAATGTGGCGGATGATGCCGGGGCCCTCGATGTCCGCGAGCGTGATGGTCTCGCCGGACTCAAGGGGCACGCAGCACGAGCCCTTGCGGCCGACGCCGAGGTGGCTGGCCGACATGGCGGCGCGGCCCTTCTCGCCCGTGATGTTCTCGGGGGTGATGGCGCGGCTTTCCTCACCGCCGTGCATCCACACGTCTTTAAGGAACTCTCTCATCGTCGACCTCCTCTATTCGTCGTCTTCGCACTCGGCGGAACTGGCACCGTTCACGTAGACGATCTGCTGGCGCGCCTCGTCGACGAGGGCGTCGAAGTCGAGTTTCTCGTCGGGGCGCGCGAGCGCGACCGTCATGGCGAGCGGGAGGTTGACACCCGCGATCACGTGGATCCGGTCGGAGGCGAAGCGGGAGAAGCGCTGGTTCACGCTGCCGCCGAGCGCGTCGGTGAGGACGACGACCTCGTCAGTGCCCGAAAGCGCAGCCTCGACCGCCGCGTCGAGCCCCTCGCCGTTGTCGTTCACGTAGGCGCACACGGCGTTGACGGCGTCGCTCTTACCCGTAAGGAACTCGAGGGTGTCCTTGAAGCCCTGGGCGAGAAGGGAATGGCTCGCCACAACTATCTTTCTCATTGATTCACCAATCTCTTGGGTCGAAGCTAGGCGAGGATGCCGGCGGCGGAGGCGACCATCGCGAGGACGATCACCACGAGGATGAGGGCCGTCATGCTCGCGTTCTTCTTGGTAAGAAGGTAATACGCGCTTCCCGTGATGGCAGCGGGGATCATGGCAGGCAGAATCTTGTCGAGCAGCGGCTGAATCTCCATCGAGACGTCGCCGAAGCTGAAGCTAATCGGGCAGGTGACGCCGATGACCGAGGCGATGAGGCAGCCGACCACGGTGAGGCCGAGCACGGAGGCGGCGGCAGTGAGGTTGGGAAGCTTCTCGCTGAAGTCGGTGACGAGCTTCACGCCCTGCTTGTAGCCGAACTCGAGGGCGTGCATGCGGACCCAGAAGATGGCCAGGATGAGCGCGAACCAGATGCCGGCTCCCACGGGGTTGCCCTCGATGGCCATGTAGGCGGCGATGGAGCCCATGATGGTCGGGATCATGGTCATGAGCAGGGAGTCGCCGACGCCGGCGAGCGGTCCCATGGTGCCGATCTTCAGGTCTTGGACGGCGTCCGCCGCCGCTAGGCCGTCGCGTTCCTCCATGGCCACGCAGGCGCCGAGGATGATGGCGGCGAGCCAAGGCTGGGTATTGTAGTAGCGGAAGTGGTTGTTGAGCGCTTGCTTATAGTCCTCGTCGTTCGTGTAGATCTTCCTCAGGACCGGCGAGAGGGCGTAGGCGACCGAGGCGCCCTGCTGGGTCTGGTAGTTGAAGGTGCACACGCTCATGAGCCAGCGCCAGTTCGCGTTGCGCAGGTCCTTCTTGATGACCTTGTAGCCGGAGGGCTTGCCCTCGGCGACGGCGGTGATGTTCTCGTTTTCCATGGTTACTCATCCTCTCCGATGAAGGCGTCTGCGGAAGCGTGGGCGGCGAGCTCGGTGTCCCTCTCGGCACGCTGGTAGAACGCGATCGCGAGGGCAACGCCGACGATGGCGGCGCCGATGATGGGCACGTTCAGGAAGGCCGAGAGGAAGAAGCCGGCGAGCAGGTACTGGAAGTACTTGCCAGTGGGCATGTAACGCAGCAGCATCGCGATGCCGACGGCCGGGAGCATCTTGCCGGCGAGGGTGAGGCCGGAAAGGAACCACTGGGGCATAACCTCGAGGAGCCAGTTGACGGCGGGCTGGCCGAGGGTCACGGAGACAAAGACGGGCAGGGCGGCGCACAGGCCGAAGAGCACGGGGCAGACCCACAGGATGGCGTTCATCTGCTTGAACTTGCCCTCGTCGCAGAACTTCTGGGACTTCTCGACGACGAAGCCGTTGAGGATCTTGACGATGACGTCGAGCTGGATGCCGAGCATGCCGACCGGCAGGCCGATGGCGAGGCCCGTGTCCGCGCCCAGGGTCACGCCGTAGGCGGTGGCGATGATGGCCATCGTGCCGTAGTCGGGAATCGACGAGCCGCCGAAACCCGCGACGCCGAGCTGCATGAGCTGGATGGTGCCGCCGATGACGAGGCCGGTCTGCCAGTCGCCCATGACGACGCCGGTGATAAGGCCCCAGAAGACGGCATAGTTGACGAAGATCATCGGGATGCCGTAGTAGTCCACGTGCTTGATGAAGGCCAGCAGGGTCAAAAGGACGACCTGCAGGATAGTGAAGTTGACCATGATCCCTCCTTAGATGAGGTCGGCGACGGAGACGGGCTTGTCGGCGGGCACGAACTGTGCCGTCACCTTGACGCCGCGGGCGATGAGCGCCTTGTAGCTCTGGACGTTCTCGGCGGAGGCATAGGCGCGCTGGGTGAGCTGGACGCCGCCCTCCTTGACGAGCGAGCCGCCGACGATCAGCGACGGGAGCTCGATGCCCGACTCGACCAGGTGAAGGATCGTCTCGGGCTCCTTCGCGATGACGAAGACCTTCTCGCGGTCGTACTTGCCCGCCGCGAAGTTCTTGAGCGCGGTCTCCTCAGAGATGATCGAGACGGCCATGCCCGCGGGGCGCGCCATCCTCATGGTGGACTTCAGGACCTCATCGCCGGCGACCTTGTCGTCGACGACCATGACGCGGGTTGCGCCCGACACCGGGGCCCACTGCGTCACGATGATGCCGTGAAGCAGGCGATTGTCGATTCGTGCCATAACAACACTCATGTTTGCTCCTATCAAATCAAGTCTTACGTTCGGTACTGCCTTGGCGCTATCCGGATTCGCGCCGGGCAAGGGGTTATCGGATTATTGAAGACGCGCGGTCAGCTCGTGACGGCGCGGGGGTCACTCGTCGAACAGGAGGCTCGAGGAGCCGAGACGCTCCTCTCGCGCCGGGGCGGCGCTCACGCTGATGTAGTCGAAGACGTAGGCGATCTCGCTTACAGGAACCTCCACGCGATAGCGCGTCGAGATGCTCGAGAAACTCTGCCTGAAGGACTCGATGAAGTCGGTGTGCTCTTCCTCGAAGCGATCCTGGCCGACGTAGGTCTCGATGGGGTTGCGGGTGACGAGGCGCTCAACGAGGCAACAGAGGTGAACGTACAGCCCGATGATGGCATTGCTGCCGATCTTCTCGCCCGTTCTGCGCTGAAGCTCGTGCACGGCGCTCTCGATCTCGTGGAATAACCGCTCCGGGTCGAGGATGGTGATGGAGCGGATAACGTTCTGCAGCGTCATGTTCGAAAGCAGCTTCTCGTGGAAAGAAGAGAGCTCGGAAGCGTCAAGCCACCTGCCGAACACGGCATCGACCTTCGAGGCGGACGCCGTCGACATAATGTCTTCGAGGGCGACGAAGGGAACGGAGGCAATCCCGGAGTCTCCCGTGCCGATGACGGCGCAGACGCGGTGCTCGGAGAAAACGGCGTCGTTCGACCCGTTCGTGACGAGCTGCTTGAAGGGCCTCGTGAGCAGGCGTGCGCCTATGGTGCGCGGGAGGCTCTGCGAGACGAGCTGGCGTATCCTCTCCGCGGCGTCGACCCCGGACTCGGAGCAGAAGACGATGGCGTCCTCACGGTTGACGCGCTCGATCACCTTGCAGTGCGTCACGCACACGGCGGTCGCATCGCCAAGAACCTCGGCGATGGACTTGCCGCCGAGCAGCCCGGACCCGATCTCGAGCGCGAGCCCGGTGGAGACGTTGTTCACCACCCCGATGGTGGAGTCGGTAACGTTCTCGAGGGCCTTATAGGCCTCCTCCAAAGAGCCCATGTCAACAAGAAACACGACCCCAGTGCAGTACGAGTGACGGTCGACGAGGCGCTGGAGCGGACCGACGATGTCCTTCAGCTGCTGGTCGTAGGGCATGTCGACCGCCTCGTACACATGCACGCCGAGCATACGGTTCGCCGCGTCGGCGATGCTCGTCGCCGTCGAGTAGCCGTGTGACAAGATGACGCAGAGCGTCCGAAGGGCCTTCGCGTCGCGAGACTCCGATGCGACACACAGCGTCAGAAGCGTCTTCGTGAAGTGATCGAGCGAGATTCCGAGTGCCCCTTCCATGTCTGCGGCGACCTGATCGGAGACGCTCGAGGCAAACGGCAATTCGGAGGTCACGGCACCGAGGAGATGGGAGATTTGCTCCGCACAGGCAGACTTTCGCTTAGCCAGGCCGATGCCCGGCCACAACTGCAGGCAAATCTCCTGGGCCAGTAGAAAAGTGACCTTCCTCGAAAGCTCGATGCCATAAGAAGAGCCTGCGTCGGCAAGGACCGCGCCCACGACGCGCTCGAAGGCGCGCGACCTCGATGAGGCGACGCCGTGGCCGAAGATCAAGTGATCCTCAACGCCGCGCACAGCGGAGACAGCTTGCGAGACGAGCTCGGAGACAGAGAGCTCCCCGGCGCAGAATCGCTCATCGAGAGAGCACAGGGCATCGAGCGCCTGCTCGACCGGCCCTGTGCTCTTGGCGGTATCCAGGGACGCGTCGATCAGAGCGCCATCGTCGGGCTGTTGATCGATCTGCGCGGAGGAGAGGAGCCCGCTGGGAAGAAGATACGGGCGAACGACGACGTAGTCGCCCTCGCGATTGAGGAACGCTTTGGCGCAGCAGTTCGTCACGCAGGCGCGCAAGCCGGCGATGTTATCGGAAAAGTCCGCGTTCACGAGGCAACGGTATGCGCCGCGGCTGATCTTCACATCAGAACCGATTCGGCACCCCTCGCTGCGCAGGAAGCTCAAGATGAGATCCTCGCGCTCCTCGGGGGTCCGCTCCTTGAGTGAGGGGACGCGGGCACAGATGGGCATTTTGCTGTAGGCCGAGGAAACCTTCAGATCATCGGCGGAAAGCGTCGTCGAAAGAACGAGGCGAGCGCGCGGCGCATCCTGGGAGGCATCGAGCCCGAGGGCCGTCGCAAGGCAGTGCTCCATCGCAGAGGGAGAGAGTGCCTCGATGCCGTTGACAAAGACCACGCCCCCGCGCGATTTCGCGATCGACTCGTCAAGAAGTCCATTGAACGAGGCGGCGTCCGGGACCCCGGCGCAGTCGATGCGCACATAGGAGGAGTCGCGGGACAGCAAGCCCTGGTTCTTGCCGTACTCGTACACAAGACGAGAAAGGAAAGACTTGCCGACACCCACGCCGCCGCTCAAGAGGATGGGCAGGCCAAACGGAGGGTACTGAACCGCTGCCTTGCACTGCTCGACAACGGAGCTGAGGCTCAGGTCAAAGCCCACGGCACGCGCGAAGTCACGGATATCGGCGATTCCCGTCGCCTGGATGAGGTCGGCGAGCGAGGCGTACTCGCTTGCAGAGAGCTTTACCTGAAAACGCTTCTGGAACGCGCGGCGATGAAAATAACGGACAGGCCTGCCCGCCACCTTAACCACAAGGCCGGCGCGAACAAGGTCGTTGAGGTACTGGCTCGCCAGACTCCTGGAGATGATGAGCGTCTCGGCGATGTCGGAGGTGGACAGACGGGCAAGGTCGTCGAGCGAGACGGCAGAGGTGAGGGCCTCGAGATGCTCGAGAATCCTGTCCCTCATGTCGACGGGCTTCTTTGCCAAGCTGTCCTGTGCGGTCTTGTCCATGACTTCTTACCTCCTTGTACAAGGAGTATAAGGGGAACACAGAGAACGGAAGGGGGCGCGTGGGGGAATCAACAGCCCCGAGGAGAAGTTCACCACTTGAGGGGCAGAAAACAACGGCCATTGAACATTCAGGGCCGACGCTCAACACTTCGGCTCGACACTTCGCTTTGGAAAGGGCCCTGCGCGATGGTGCAGCCCTCCATCTCGCAGCACAGGTCGCCGAAGGTCGCGAGGATGCGCTCCTTCTGTTCCGTGGGCGAGACGGCTCGGTGGGCAAGGTCCTCTCAAAAGGGGTCGTCCGACGCCGCAAGACCTCGATGACCGACTACCACCTCGAGCAAGTGGCGGATTACCTCTGCACCATCGAACTTGCCTTGGTCAAGTACGAGGCCAAGGAGAACGGTGAGACGTACAACAAGTTCTTCGGAGGTATAGGCTCTTTCAAGAGGAACTGGCTCAAGCAAGCCCGCAGCAAGCGGATATAGCTGGTCTCGCGGTTTCGCAAGGAACGGTCGGTTCTCCTCTGGCGAGGAACCCCGGGCGACGTGCTTCGAGCAGCGGAAGCTGAAGCGCAAGCAGAAGCAGCGCGGGCATTGATCGGTGCCGACATGGGCCCAGACGTGAACAGCGCTACGTCCCCTGTTCACGGGGCGCGAAACCGCAAAGGTTGCACAGAGGTTGCAAAATAAGAAGCCCCCGACCTGTTTTCGCAGGTCAGAGGCTTGAAATCAACGAATATCGTTTATTCCCACTCGATGGTCGCGGGCGGCTTGGACGTGATGTCGTAGCACACGCGGTTGGCGCCGGGAACCTCGGCAACGATGCGGCCAGAGATGCGGGCCAGTACGTCATAGGGCAGCTTGGCCCAGTCGGCGGTCATGGCATCGCTGGACTCGACGGCGCGCAGGATGATCGGGCGCTGATAGGTGCGCTCGTCGCCCATAACGCCAACGGACTTGATGTCAGGCAGGACCGCGAAATACTGCCAGCAGCTGTGCTCGGAGTTGCGCTCGCCGGTCTGCTCAAACAGACGCTGGTTGTAGGCGTCGAGCTCCTCGCGCACGATGGCATCGGCGTTCTTGAGGATCTCGAGCTTCTCCTTGTCGACCGCGCCGATGATGCGGATGGCCAGGCCCGGGCCCGGGAAGGGCTGACGGAACACGATGTGACCCGGCAGGCCCAGCGCCAGACCAAGCGCGCGGACCTCGTCCTTAAAGAAGTGGTCGAGCGGCTCAATGAGGTCGAAGTGCACGCCCTCGGGGAACGGGATCAGGTTGTGATGGCTCTTGATAGTGGCCGTCTTGCCGCCCGTCTTGCGAGCGCCGGACTCGATGATGTCGGGGTAGATAGTGCCCTGAGCCAGGTACTTGACCGGCTTGCCGTCGGTCTCGAGCTGCTGCGCCACGGCGAAGAACTCTTTCCAGAACTGCGTACCGATGATACGGCGCTTCTCCTCGGGCTCGGTCACGCCGGCCAGAAGCTCGGCGTAGCGGTCCTCGGCATGAACGTGGATAAAGTCGACGTCAAATTGCTTGGTGAAGACCTCCTCCACCTGCTCGGGCTCGCCCTTGCGCAGCAGGCCGTGGTTGATGAACACGCAGGTCATCTGCTTGCCCACGGCGCGGGCGCCCAGCGCAGCCACGACGGAGGAGTCGACGCCGCCGGACAGGGCCAGAATCACGCGGTCGTTGCCGACCTTCTCGCGGAACTCAGCCGTCATGGTCTCGACCAGGTTGTCCATGCTCCAGTTGGGCTCCAGGCCGCAGATCTCAAACAGGAAGTTGCTCAGCAGCTGCTGACCATACTCGGAGTGCTTGACCTCGGGGTGGAACTGCGTGGTGAAGATCTTGCGCTCGACGCACTCCATGGCAGCAACCGGGCACACGTCGGTGCTGGCGGTAACGGTAAAGCCCTCGGGCACCTCGGACACGGCGTCGCGGTGGCTCATCCACACGGTCTGCTCCATGGGCGTGGAGTTAAAGAGCTTGGCGCCGGCCGTGCGCGTGATAGTGGCGCGGCCGTACTCGCCCACCTCGGAGTGGCCGACCTTGCCGCCGAGCGTCACGGCCGTGATCTGATGGCCGTAGCAAAAGCCCAGGACGGGAAGGCCCAGGTCAAAGATGGCAGGATCGATGGACGGAGCGTCCTCGGCGTACACGGAAGCCGGACCGCCGGAAAGGATGAGCGCAGAGGCGTTCATCTCGCGAATCTCGTCGGCCGAGATGTCGCAGGGGACAATCTCGGAATACACGTTGAGGTCGCGGACGCGACGGGCAATGAGCTGACCGTACTGCGCACCAAAGTCGAGTACGAGGACCTTTGCGGAAGCCTTTTGATCCATGGTTCCCCCTCTTGTTGGCGGGGAGCCGGTGCCCACCCGCGTGAATGAACGAAAATAACTTCCATAGTGTACACGTTATATGGGGTTTCTCGTCCCTCGCAGCCATCAGCGCACGGCAAACGCACGACCTGGGCCCCTATTTGACGGCAATTGAAGTATTACCAGACGTTACAGATGATGTAATACGTTTGAACATTGGACGCCCTGTGCCACAATACTGCCGAACGACTCCGCCTCTGCGGCGGCAAATACGATAGGAATATCAGCATGAAGCGCATCCTTCTCATCGCCACGGGCGGCACCATCGCATCGACCGAGGACGGCAACGGCCTCTCCCCCGCCCTGACCGGTGAGGAGCTCGCCCAGAGCGTCCCCGAGATCTCGGGCCTCTGCGAGCTCGACGTCGTGCAGCCCATGAACATCGACAGCACCAACATGCGCCCGAGTGACTGGATGCGTATCCGCGACGTCATCGTCGAGGGTTATGCCGACCACGACGGCTTCGTGATTCTGCACGGCACCGACACCATGAGCTACACCGCGGCAGCGCTTTCCTATCTGATTCAGGACAGTCCCAAGCCCATCGTACTCACCGGCTCGCAAAAGCCCATGGGCAACCCTTTTACTGACGCCAAACTCAATCTGTACCAGAGCCTGCTCTATGCGCTCGATGAGCATTCGCACGACGTCTCGATCGTTTTTGGCGGCGTGGCCATTGCCGGCACGCGCGCCCGCAAGCAGCGCACCATGAGCTTTAACGCGTTCATTAGCGTCAACTATCCGCCCATCGCCTATATCCGCAACGACCGTATCGTGCGCAACGGGCTTCACGGCACGCATCAGGGCGAAAACCCGGTGCGTTTCTACGACAGCATCGACCCGCGCGTGTTTGTCCTTAAGCTGACGCCCGGCGTAAACCCGGGTATCCTTGACGCCCTTGCCGATAGCTACGACGCCGTGATTCTGGAGACCTTTGGCATTGGCGGTATCCCCGAGTTTGGCGAGTCCGGCGAGTCATTCCAAGAGGCAATTTTCCGCTGGGTCAATTCGGGTCGCACCGTCGTTATGACCACACAGGTCCCCGAGGAGGGCCTCGATTTGGGTGTTTATGAGGTCGGCCGTGCCTACGCCGACCATCCGGGCATTCTACGCGGCGACGATATGACAACCGAGACGCTCGTGGCCAAAACCATGTGGGCACTCGGCCAGTCACGCGATGCCGCCGAGATTCAACGCCTGTTCTACAGCCAAGTCAACCACGACCGCATCCCGATGGCATAATTCAGTTGTCGACGGGTATCCCCTATTCGATACCCTCGAGAAGCTCTGACACCGTCATGCCGAGTGCGGGCGCGATCTTAAATAGAACCTTGAGCGTGAAATTTGCCGTCCCATCTTCGATTCGGTCGAGGTAGGGTCGGCTGATTCCTGTCGCCACACAAAAATCAACCTTGGAGATACCAAGGTCCCTGCGTGTCTCTTCGACCCGCCTGCCAAGAATCTGTTTCGCACGTTCGTCCATGCAGCCGAGTTTGAAATGGAGCCGAACATAAACGTAAACTATAGTTTACGTTTTGCCGAATACACAGGAGTTTTCTATGTCGGGTTCTTCGGTCCGCATGTACCGAGCCACGCCTCGCACAAACAGCGCACCGCCCAAGCTCGTCGTCGTTGAAGCGGAATGCCTTTCGCCCGATGAGCGCACGGCATTTGCATTGCTATCAAGTCGCGTCGCCGCCGTTTTGGTCCCTTGTCCGGCGCAAGGTGAACTTGCCATCCAATGCCAAGCGCACAGCTGCTCGCTCAATCAGGCTGCCGTGATCGCAACCAGCCAACGCGGTCTGTCCCTTCTCCTGGAAGCCGGTACCGCACTCGCCCTTCGCGGCGCCGGATACGAAAACGAGGCCGCCGCCGACATGGTCTTTAAACCACGATCGAGCGGCGGCCTCGCAGCAGCCATCGAATATGCTTGCAGGCTCGTTGCCTAAAAGGACAAGCTAGAAACCAAAGCCAAAGCCCGTTCCGGTAATCGCCGAGTACATAAAGTAAACGTTGATCACGTTGAGGAACACACCCGTGATGCAACCGTTGCGCAGGTAGCGTTCGCACACGATGCGCGCCATGGCGTCGGAGTCATCATTGTTTTTAGCTTGACGTCCCGCCGTAAAGTACGTCGCCACGCTCAGCAGCAGGTTGAGCACCGGCAGCGCCAGCAACTCGTAGCTCTTGCCCCAGCGCGTCACCTCGCCCGCGGCGTTAAACTTTGTTGCCACCTCGGGGCCAATGTTGGGGATTACGAACGCTGCAACCACCAGCGGAATCACCGCAAGTACGAGCAGCGCGATACCCATGTAGCCAGCTTTTTTGCCATATTTAAACATATGCGTCGTCCTTACACGTTAAAGCGGAAGTGCACGACGTCGCCATCGGCCATGACATAGTCCTTGCCCTCAATACGCAGCTTGCCGGCGGCCTTGGCGCCCTGCTCGCCACCGAGCTCGATGTAGTCGTCGTAACCAATGACCTCGGCCTTAATAAAGCCGCGCTCAAAGTCGGTGTGGATGACGCCGGCAGCCTGCGGGGCGGTTGCGCCCTGACGAACCGTCCAGGCCTTGACCTCCATCTCGCCGGCCGTAAAGAACGACTGCAGACCGAGCAGCTTATAGGCCGCCTGCGCGAGCACGTCCAGACCGGGCTGCTCCAGGCCCAGGCTCTCCAGGTAGTCGGCGGCGTCCTCGGGATCGAGCTCGGAAAGCTCGGCCTCAATCTTGGCGCAGATGGGCAACGGCTTGACGCCATCGATGGGCGCCAGGTCCTCGTTGAGCATATCCTCGTCCACGTTGGCCACATACAGGATGGGCTTCATGGTGAGCAGGAACAAGCCCTTGGCGGCGGCACGCTCCTCGTCGGTCATCTCCATGGATGCGGCGCGCTTGCCCTCGTTGAGCCAGGCAAGCAGGCGCTTGGCGACCTCAAACTTGGGCATGAGCTCCTTGTCGCGCTTGGCCTCCTTCTCGAGCTTAGGCAGCTGCTTCTCGAGCGTGCCCATGTCGGCCAGGATGAGCTCGGTCATGATGGTGTCGGCATCGCCGGCGGGATCGACGAACTCGCCCGTGCGGCCCACCTCACGCATGACGTTGGGGTCCTTAAAGTAGCGCACGACCTCGCAGATGGCATCGGTCTCGCGGATGTTTGCCAGGAACTGGTTGCCCAGGCCCTCGCCCTCGTTGGCACCCTTCACCAGGCCAGCGATGTCGACAAACTCGACCGTAGCCGGCACAATGCGACCCGGGTTGACGATGTCGGCAAGCTTTTGCAGGCGGCTATCGGGCACATCGACGATACCCACGTTGGGGTCGATCGTGGCAAACGGGTAGTTGGCGGCAAGGCCGGTCTTTTTGGTAAGCGCGGTGAACAGCGTCGACTTGCCCACGTTGGGCAGGCCCACGATACCGATGGAAAGGGACACGACAGCTCCTTTTGATACAGGTACTTCAAACTGCATAAGTATAGCGCCGCCGCAGCATCTGGGCGAACCCGGACGCCACGGCGGCGCAAATGAAGCAGAGATTGGGGTCGCTGGCTAGTCTGCGAGCTTCTCCACTTGGTCGAGCATCTTGTCAAGCTTGGCCTTTGCCTCGGCCTTGACCTTCTCAGCTTCTTCGTGAGCCTTCGCCTTCTGGGCAGCCTTTTCCTCGGCCTCGGGATCGACAACGACCAGGTTGGATGCATCATGCTCAACCAACTTAAGCGCATGCTCGGGACACACCTTGACGCAGGCTCCGCAACCTAGGCAATACGTGGACTCCAGTGCAAAGCGACCGCTTCCCACCAAATCGCAGGCAAACGTGGGGCACACATTGACGCACTCGCCGCACGACGTGCACTTGTCAAAATCGCATTCCGGCGTGCTCACCTGCATGTTCTGGGCAAGCTCGGGGTGGTTTTGCAACGTCGAGAGCACCAGCTGCCGCCCATGGGTGAGCGAACGGCGACGCTTAGTCGTCGTGGTGCCGCACATGGTGTTGAGTGTGCGCTCGAGCTGCGTGATCTGGTGACGGTGGGCCTTCAACTTCTGCGTCACCGAGGCCAGCGCCGCCGTCGCCGGATTGAGCTTGGTCACCGTCAGGCCCGTGGTGCGGGCAATCTTTTCCATGTACTCCTTGCGTTCGTACTCGCGGCGCTTATGGCATTTGAGGCTCTTGGGGTCGACCTCCAGGCCCATGCCCGTACCGGCCCACTCCTCGGCAGTGGCGATGGCCTCGCCCAGAATGTCCTCACCGCCGGTGTTGCGGCATTTATCGCACACGCCCAACGGCAGGTACACACTCACGTTGGGATAGTCGGCCAGTACCGAAAACCAAGTCTCTGCCGTAATATCGCCCACGCAGGCGACGACGACCTCGTTCTCGCGCGGCATGCGCTTAAGGGCACGCGTGCAGGTGACGTAGGCGGTCTCGTGGCTCGTAGCCGCCGAGACAATGTCGTCGTAGACGTTTTTGGGTGCAAGGCGCGGAGAGATGATCGCCTCCGTCGGGCAGGCAGCGGCGCACAGGCCGCACTTGCGACAGGAGTCGAGAATCTCGATGGCGTCTTCCTCGACCTCGATAGCGTTGACCGGGCACACGTCCATGCACGCGGTGCAGCCGCTCTTTTCGTTTTTGCAGGTCAGGCACGGAATGGTGTTTCCGCGCGGACGCTCCTTATAATCGGCAGGGTTCCACTGCGGCGCCGACGGATCGAGCGCGTCGGTCACACCGCCAAGCGGGTTTTTAAGAAAATCGAAACCTTTGCTGATCTCGATAATGTCATCAAACAGATCGTGTTCCTGCGCCATGCGCGGCCCCTCCCTGAGCAGTGCAAACAAGCAAGAGATAATGATACGCTATCGGCCCACACCTCGGGCAAATTACACGCTGAGCATCTTTGCGGCAAATAGTCCATGGCCTATCGCCGCCTCGGTTGCACAAGGTCGATCAAGCGCCAAACTATGCCTCGCGCATGAGCTGCACGAGCTTTCGTTTGGTCACCTTGGCCTGCTCGTTGGCCATATTACGTTCGTTTCTAAAGGCCGCGTCCGCAACGCTCATCAGGTCGGCATCGGAAATCTCGCCAAGGCCCAGCTCCTCGAGCGTCGTCGGCAGACCAACGCGCTGGCAAAACTCGAGCACCTGATCAAGCTCGGGCGCACGCTCCAGGCGCAGCTGCACCACCAGACCAAACGCCACGGCCTCGCCGTGCATAGCCTTGCACTCGGGCAAAATCGTCAGGCCGTTGGCAATGGCATGGGCAAGCGCCAAGCCACCGCTCTCAAAGCCGACGCCCGAGAGCAGAATATTGCACTCGATCAGACGCTCAACCGCCGGCGATATACGGTCCTTTTTAAGATCGCGCTTGGCAGCGACGCCGCACTCCATGAGCGTGTCGTAGCAGGCACGTGCCGCGACCAGGGCCAAGTGTCCCGGCGCGCCACCGTGCTCGTTGGCGCCGTGCGCCGCGGCGCACGAACGCGCCTCGAAATACGTTGCCAGTGCGTCGCCCATGCCAGCGACCGTCATACGCAGCGGGGCCGCCGCGACCACGTTGGTATCGACCACGACCAGGTCTGGATTCTTCTCGAGCATCAGGTAGCGGTCGAACGACCCATCCTCGTGATACAGCACCGAAATCGCGCTGCACGGGCCGTCCATCGAAGCCGCCGTGGGGCATACGCACAACGGCAACTCGGCATAAAACGCAACGGCCTTGGCGATATCGAGCATCTTGCCGCCGCCAATGCCCACCACCATGTCGCAATACTCGGCCCGGGCTTCCTTGGCCATTTCGACAACGGCCTCTTCCGTACACGGACCGTTGTAAATCTTAAAGAACGGCTCGCTTAGATCTTCGTCCAGAAATCCATCGACGATCTGCCTGCACAGCCGATCCTCGGTGCCCTGGTCAAACAAGACATAGGCAGCGCAGCCTAACCATGACAAATACCTGCCCTGACGCGAAAGCTCGCCCGGCCCCTGAACATACCGGCCGGGACCGCCGTAAACCATAGGAAGCGACATACGAGAATCCGCCCTTTCATCAACAACAATTGGTACAAAGCAACCTGACCCCTTTGCACCACAGCAAAAAGGGGCAAAGCCATCTGACGGCTCTGCCCCTTCCTTAGATATGTTTTACTCATCCATAAGGTAATAATGACCCAGCGCGTCGGCACCCAGGATGGCGTTTGCGACCATCTCGGACGTCACCTCAAACGGCATGTTGCACATGGTGTCATCGGGCGCGCAGGCGGCCTCGGCAACAATCATGGCCTGCTCGCGCGTAAGCTCGGCAACGCCAAGTTCCTTCATCGTAACCGGCAGGCCCAGCTCAATGCAGAAGCCCAAGACTTCCTCGAGCTTCTCGGTCGGGGCATCCTCGAGTACCAGCTGGACGATGGTGCCAAAGGCGACCTTCTCGCCGTGATACATGCTGTGGCACTCGGGCAGCATCGTCAGGCCATTGTGGATGGCATGAGCAGCAGCAAGGCCCGAGCTCTCAAAGCCAATGCCCGAAAGCAGCGTGTTGGCCTCAATGATGTGCTCGACGGCAGGCGTGAGCGCACCCTTCTCCAGCGCAACCTTGGCCTTGACGCCATCGGCCATAAGCGTCTCGTAGCAGAGCTTGGCGAGCGCCAGACCGGCCATTCCGCCCTTGCCGCCGGCACAAGTGCCACCGTCGGCATCGTGCGTCGCCTGAGCCTCGAAATAGGTTGCGAGCGCATCGCCCATGCCGGAAACCGTCAGGCGCACCGGGCTCGCCGCTATAACCGTCGTATCCATAAGGACGATATTGGGGTTTGCCTTAAGGAAGAGGTACTTGTCGAACTGGCCGTCATCGGTATAGAGCACCGAAAGCGCCGAGCACGGTGCGTCGGTCGAAGCGATGGTGGGACAAATGATAACCGGGGACTCCAGGTAGTAGGCGACGGCCTTCGCGGTGTCGAGGATCTTGCCGCCACCGACACCGACGATGATGTCGCAACCGTTGTCGCGAGCGAGCGCAACCAGGCGATCGACCTCGCCCTTGGAGCACTCGCCGTTAAAGTCCTCAAACAGCAGCTCGGCCTTAGCCTCAGCAAAGCCGCCCTCGATCTTGGCACCGACGCGCTTCTTGCCCGAAGGCGTCACGATGACGAGGGCCTTAGCGCCGAGCGGCTCGACATAGGAACCGAGCTTGGCCAGCTCGTCCGGGCCCTGGATGTACTTGCTGGGGCTATTGAAAATTGCAGCCATAACTATCCCATTCTCTAAAAATAAAAAAGAAAGGGGCTCCGTACAGATACGTGCGGAGCCCCTCGTTACGATAACAAGAGTCGATTAGAAATCGATGTCGGTGTCGTAGTAGCAGGCCTTGAGGATCTTCTCGAAGTCGGCAGCCTTGGTCTCACGCGGGTTCTCGGGCGTGCAGGCGTCCTGCTCGGCGTTCGCGGCGATCTCGGGCAGCTTGGCGAGGAACTCCTCCTCGGAGACCATCTGCGGGTTCTCGGCGTCGACCTTCACGCCACCATTCGCGTAATCCTTGATGGACTGCGGAATGTTGAGCTGGTCGTTGAGGTCGCGAATCTTCTGGACGAGCGCGGCGATGAGCTCCTCGTTGGTCTCGCCGGGAAGGTGCAGGATCTCCTTGGCCACGTAAGCGTAACGCTCGGCAGCACGGGGATCCTTGGAGTTCCACTGGATGACCTTGCCCAGGTACATGGCGTTAGCGGCACCGTGGATGATGTGGCCGTTCTCGAAGGCAGCACCGGTCTTGTGAGCCATGGAGTGAACGATGCCGAGCAGGCCCGAGGAGAAGGCAATACCGGCGATGCACTGAGCCTCGTGCATGTGCTGACGGGCCTCATGGTCGCCAGCATAGGACTTGGGCAGCCACTCGACGATCTCGCGGATGCCGTGCAGAGCGTTGGCGTCGGTGAACATGGAAGCGCAGGTGGAAACGTAGGCCTCCATGCAGTGGGTCAGAGCGTCCATGCCGGTGTGAGCGCACAGCTTGGCGGGCATGGTGTAGGTGAGCTCGGGGTCGACGATGGCGACATCAGGGGTGATGTTGAAGTCGGCCAGCGGGTACTTGATGCCCTTTTCGTAATCCGTGATGACGGAGAATGCGGTGACCTCGGTAGCAGTGCCGGAGGTAGAGGAAATGGCGCAGAAGTGAGCCTTCTGACGCAGCTCGGGGAAGCTGAACGGCTGGATAATGTTGTCGAAGGACTCCTCGGGATACTCGTAGAAGACCCACATGGCCTTAGCAGCATCGATGGGCGAACCGCCGCCGATAGCAACAATCCAGTCGGGCTCGAAGTCGCGCATAGCGGCTGCGCCCTTCATGACGGTCTCGATGGAGGGATCGGACTCGACGCCCTCGAACAGCTTGACCTCCATGCCGGCCTCTTTGAGGTCGGCCTCAACGTCCTGCAGGAACCCGCCGCGGCGCATAGAGCTGCCGCCAGAAACGATGATGGCCTTCTTACCCTTGAGGTTCTTCACCTCGTGGCGAGCGCCCTCACCAAAGTACAGATCGCGAGGATTGGTAAAACGTCCCATACTGTGCCTCCTAAACAAGCCCCTCTTAGACTTGCGTATATAACGGAGCACCCAATTGGCTCCGTTAGGACCGGTTTGCGCGTTGCCGGCGATGACAATGCGCGATGTCTAAACGTCTCAACGCTCAGACAAACACTATTTTACCGTTCTGGTTGGTCAGTTATTCACCTAAAGCCGCCAATGATGAAACGTTTTTTCTATCCCTGAAGACCCTTGTGCGGCATTCATACTCCCAAGCTGGGCAAACGTTTTATCAAGGTTGACTACATATCCCGGGCAGGACCGTGCCCCTCCAAAATATGCACCGTTCGCCGCCAAAAATCGACCGTTTGCGGCACCGTGATACCACTCGGTCGTCCAAGGTGCCGACATTTGTGCGACATCCGTCTTCGTGGTGCAAAGGTGCAAGTCCAAGTGCGGCACCCCCGGTGTGCCACATGCGGGTAAACTAGAACCTTATATAGAAACATTTGAACCCTAACCGCAGCAAAGGAGGCCCCATGGCATTCGATCCCATTCAAGAGGATTGCCATCGCCTCGTTCTTGAGGCCTTGCGCCGCGACAATATCCCGCTCACCGACGGTGCCGCCGTAGAGCGTCTGATGGAACAATTCACCCGCAACCCCGCACCGCTCATCGTGCACGACCGCGACCGCGCCGGGCACCTCATTGCCAAGGTGGTCGAGGCTGTCGACTACCGCATTCCCTTTATCCCTGACGATGCCCAGGCAGAGCAAGAAGAGGCAGCTGCCGAGAACATGCTCCGCGAGGCAGCCGCGCTCGACCCGACCAACTGGGACGCTCAGCGCATGCTGACCGCCCTCACCGCCGGCTCCAACGAGGAATACGTGCAGTATCTGGTGTCCAAGTGCGACGAGGTGGAGCACGATCTGGCGCTCAAGACCGCCTCGGCGCAGGACCCCTACGAGCGTGAGGCCGCAGGCGACCTTATGCGCCGCCCCTACCTGCGCTGGCTTGCCGCCTTGGCATCGCGCGCGCTCATTAGCGGACGCTACCGCATGTCGCTCGAAGCCGCGAATCGCAGCTTGGACTTTGCGCCCAACGACCCCGCTGGTGTCCGCCACACCGCGATGCTCGCTATGGCAAAGCTCGAATACCCCGCCGAGGAGCTCAAGCGATTTCGCTCTGCCCACTCCGTCCCCTATCTCGCCAGCACGCCGCTGCGTCGTCGTCCCAAGGACGCGGAGCGCGACTTGGACCCGTGGACGCTCATCGCACTGATGAGCGCAGCCTGGCGCGAGCTGGACTACGAGGGCGCCGAGCACTACCTGCGTATCCTTGCACGCTCGTGTCCGCACGCGGCCGAGGCGCTCTACTTCCAAACCGAGTTTCCCGATGGCGTCTATGCCCGCGTCAACGTGGGTGCGGGCTCCACCGACGAGCTTGTCCTTGCGCTATCCGAGGCGACGCCGGTACTGCAGGAGGGCCTGGGCGCCCCCGACAACGCCAGCTTTGCCGCCTGGGTCGCCACCAACGATATCGTGCGTTCCCAAATCGATGAGCGCATACTGCGGGCGGCCGAGCAGGGTTTGCCGTTTAAGGGAGGAGACCTCTAATGGATCCGAGCGTCTACATCCCCGCCTACCTGGAGCGCGCCTACGTTGCGTCGCACCCCGAGCTCACCGATGCAGCACGCGAGCTTGTCCATAACGACATTAGCGCGAATCCCCAAAAGTACGCGCAGTCCGAGCATGCCCAGGCGCTGCTGTCCTATGCCGGTGTTCATCGCCACCTGCTCGACGAGCTCCATCGCATCGAGGACATGGGCAGCGACGAGGAATTCGAGCAGACGCGCAATCGTCTGTTCGACGACATGCGCGATGAGCTGCTCAAGATCGTCCGCATCGATGCGCATGTCCTCGATGCCCAGCTGCTCGCCATCATTTTGGCGGACACGCCCGTCGACGCCTGCCTGGTCGATCTGATGAAGCTCGAGGCGACCACGGCCGATTACCTGCAGCAAAGCGTGCCCGGGTTCGACATGGAAGCCCCGCACTACTGGGCCAATAATGTTTTGGCCGATGGTGTCACCGCAGCAGACCTTACCGTGAGCGAGCCGGCTCTTATCGGGTGGCTTCACACGCTCGAGGCCATCTCGCAGCTGTGCATGGCGAGCGCCCGCTACCGTGCTGCCGCCAACTACGCCCGCCGCGTCCTTAAGGCAGAAGGCTATCCCACCCGAGCCGCAGGCACCGTGTTGCTCGCCCTCGCTCGTCTGGAAGACGAGGACGGCTTTTTTGCCCTAGCCCACCAGCTCGAGGAAGAGATCGGGGCAGACGCACTCGAGAACTCTCCTTGGTATCTGCTCGCCCGCACGATTCTGCTGTTCAAAACAAACAAGATGCGCCCGGCGACACGCGCGCTGCGTGAGTTTGCCAACCGTTGCGAGGGCGGCGCGTTCTTCTTGCTGAACCCCATGTACCAGACACCGTACCTTCCCTGCCGACCCGAGCCACGCGATCCCTGGGATCTTTCGCATCAGGCCGTTTGGGAAGCGGACGGTATTATCTCGGACACTCCCGACTTTGCTCCCTTGGCCAATGCCTGCGAAGACGTGTCGCAGCTTGCCCAGGAGTTTGCGCGCCGCTACGGTTTTTAGTGACGCACTCGACCCGACCATGTCGTTTACGTTAGGAACGGTTTCATGAACCTCCGCTCATCTCTTGCCTGCACCTCGAGCGATATCGCTCGCTGGGGGCTGCGCTCCGTCCTTAAGCGCCAGGGCGGCGTACTCCCCGGCCGCATCGCCATGAAGATCGACCCCGAGCTGCTGAGCGACCTCGCCGGCCTTGTCGACCGCAGCGTGGTGATCACCGGTACTAATGGCAAGACCACCACCTCCAACCTCATCGCCGACGCCGTTGCCGCCAGCGGCGCTACCGTGGTGTGCAACCGTGCCGGCAACAATATGGAGCCCGGTGTGGTGGGTGCTCTGCTCGAGGCCCGCGGCGGCCTTAAGCACACTGACAGCGGCAAGCGCGTGGGCGTTTTTGAATGCGATGAGCTCTACACCGTGCGCGTCCTGCCCAAGCTCAAGCCGACGTACTTTGTGCTGCTCAACCTGTTCCGCGACCAGCTAGACCGCTACGGCGAGATCGACCACACCCAGGAGGTCATCGCCCAAGCGTTGGAGCTTTCGCCGGCAACGACGCTCATCTACAACGCCGACGACCCGTTGTGTGCCTCGATTGCCGCGCGCGTTCCCAACGCGAGCATTGCCTTTGGCATCGACGGCGCCACCGACACCGAGTCTGACCGCATTAGCGACTCGCGCTTTTGCTCGCAGTGCAACGCGCCGCTGGAGTATGACTACGTGCAATACGGCCAGCTCGGCGCCTACCATTGCCCCTCGTGCGGTTGGACACGCCCCGCACTGGTCCGCCGCGTAACGAATGTGGAGCTCAGCCGCGATGGCTATGGTTTTGACCTGGTGTTTGGATCTGATTCCAGCGCGCCAGCCGCGCACATCGCCACGCGCTACAACGGCTTATATATGGTCTACAACGTTGCCGCCGCATTCTTTGCCGCACATGAGTTAGGCGTGGATATGGCGCACCTGCAGCCCACGCTCGATGCCTACGTTCCCGCCGGCGGACGCATGGGCCGCTGGGATATCGCCGGCCGCACCGTCGAGGCCAACCTGGCTAAGAATCCCGTAGGCTTCGATCGACAAATCCAGTCCATCAAGACGGCAGGCGGCAGACTCTGCGCTTTCTTCCTCAACGACAACGACGCCGACGGCCACGATGTATCGTGGATCTACGACGTCGACTTTGAGCGCATCGCCGACACGCCGGGTCTCGTCGCCTTTGCCGGCGGCACGCGCGCACACGACATGCAGGTGCGCCTCAAGTACGCCGGCATCGATGCCGCGATTATCTCGGACGTCGCGCAGGCAATTGGCGCCGTGGCAGACGAGGCCGCCGATGACACCTTCTACGCCGTCGCCAACTACACGGCCTTCCCGCCGCTGGTCAAAGAACTCGACGGGCTGAAGGGCGCCGATGCAGCCACGGTTGCTGCCCGCGCCATAGCCCGTGCCGACGGCAGCGCTCTTCCTGTCGGTATCGCGCCAGTCGAGCTTTCGCGCCCGCTGCGCATCGTCTACCTGTATCCCGATGCCCTCAACCTCTACGGTGACGGCGGCAATGTTATCGCGCTCGAACGCCGCTGCACCTGGCGTGGCATTCCCGTGCGTGTAGACGAGGTCCGTATGGGCGAAACGCTTGATTTGACCGATGCCGATATCGTCATGATGGGTGGCGGCTCCGACCGCGACCAGCTAGCCGTGGCACACGAACTGCTCGCCCAAAAAGACAAGGTCGCGGCCTATGTTGAGGACGGCGGCACACTGCTTGCCATCTGTGGCAGCTATCAGCTGCTCGGCCGTTCGTACTACATGGGCGACGATCGCATTGAGGGCCTGGGCGTCATTGCCGCCGAAACCGTACGTGGCTCCGATCGCCTGATCGGCAACGTAGCCGTCAAAACCGATCTGGCACCTGAGCCCTTTGTGGGATTCGAGAACCATGGAGGTCGCACGCTTTTGGACGCCGATGCCACGTCGCTCGGAACGTCCGTCGTCACGGGCACCGGCAACAACGGCGATGATGGCCTTGAGGGTCTGATCTACAAGGGCGTCATCGGCACGTACCTGCACGGACCGGCACTGCCCAAGAACCCCGAGCTCGCCGACTGGCTGATCGCGCACGCCCTCGAGCGGCGCGGCGATGCGCAGGCCACAGCCCTGCTGCCGCTCAAGCCCCTCGACGACACCTACGAGCGCGCCGCCCACGACGCCGCCATGAAGCTCCTCCCCTAGCACCTCACCACCACAAAGGGGACAGGCACCTTTGTGGTGGTTTTTCAGTTTGCCAACGATATGTGAACGGCTAAAAAAGTCTGCTATACTCTTTCCCGCTGTCCCCATCGTCTAGCGGCCAAGGACGCCACCCTTTCAAGGTGGATATCGCGGGTTCGAATCCCGCTGGGGGCACCATTTGAGATGTGAAGCCCGTTACCAATTCGGTAGCGGGCTTTTTGCTACCGATATGCCGGGATTCGAACCCGACAGGGTGCGGAGCTGAGGAAACGCGCAAGCGTTTTCCAGCGCAGCACGCAAGGAGCGGAGCGACGCAGCGGAAGCGGGCGGCGCCAGCCGCACGCGGACATCCCGCTGGGGGCACCATTTAAATTAAGAAGCCCGTTACCCCCGCGGTGACGGGCTTTTTGCTACCTATGCGCCGGGATTCGAACCCGGCAGGGTGCGGATCCCGGCATCATCGCAAGGCCTGTGGTCAAAAAATGGCAAATATGAGTACTGTTACCATTTTAATAACAGCGATTTCATGCCTTCAGAAGGCGATTTAGCCGTCAGGCGTCCTACGGCGGAAAAATTGCAGACGTTTATCGGCTAAGTACTTGGACATATGTTGCGTAACACTACATATTTTGCAAATAAATAATGTTACAGGACTTGTGACAGTACTCATATTTGACGTTTTTTGCCCACGCCCCCTTATTGCGTGGGCGAATCAGTTCCAAAACGGGCTTCAAAGCGTCCTTCGCAAACAAAAACCGGGGCCCGCATGATGCGGACCCCGGCTCAATACCGTGACGATATGTCAGTTACGCCCTACACGTAGAACAGGATGTCGTCGTAGGTCGGGACCGGCCAGTAGTCGGCGGCCACGATCTCCTCCATGGCGTCCACGGCGGCGCGCAGCGTATCCATAGCGGGAACGACCTCGTGTGCATACACATTGGCCTGCTCCTGGCCATCGAGGGCCTCGGCCTTCTGATGCACGGCGTCGAGCGCCTTGATGGAGTCGTTGATGGCGGTGATGCCGTTGCAGAGCTTGTTGAGCGTGTTCTGCTCGCACTGCATGGCGGCCTCAGCACCGGCGGCACGAATAGTCTCGAGGCCCTTAGCGACCTTGGTGGCGTAGGCGGTAATGACCGGGCGATAGGTACGACGCGCCTCGCGAACCATCGTGGTAGCCTCGATGTTCATGAGCTTGTTGTACTTCTCGAGCTTGCAGTCGTAACGGCACTGGGCCTCGGCCTTGGTCAGGACACCCGTCTCCTCAAAGAGCGCAATGGCCTTATCGGAAACAAAGGCGGGCAGGGCGTCGGCCGTGGTCTTGTTGTTGGCAAGGCCGCGCTTCTCGGCCTCGATGGGCCACTCGTCGGAGTAACCGTCGCCGGAGAACAGGATGCGCTGGTGATCGGTCAGCACCTTCTTGCAGTACTCGAGCGCGGCGTCCTGGAACTTATCCTCGGGCGTACCCTCGAGTGCGTCGGCGAAGGACTTGAGCGACTTGGCCACGGCGGCATCGAGCACCAGGTTGGAGTCGGAGACGTTCTGCTCGGAGCCGCAGGCACGGAACTCGAACTTGTTGCCGGTGAAGGCGAACGGGGAGGTGCGGTTGCGGTCGGTGTTGTCCTGCATCAGCTTGGGCAGGGTATCGGCGCCCAGGTCGAGCACGCCGCGCGTGGCATGGACGGAAGCCTTGCCATCGATGATCTTCTCGACGACCTCGGTAAGCTGGTCGCCCAGGAAGATGGACATAATCGCCGGAGGAGCCTCGTTGGCGCCCAGACGATGGTCGTTGCCGGCCGAGGCAACGGAGGCACGCAGGAGCTCCTGATAGTTATCGACGGCCTCGATCACCGCGGTGAGGAAGACGATGAACTGCAGGTTGTCGAGCGGGGTGTCGCCCGGATCGAGCAGGTTCTCGGACTCGGTGCCAAGCGACCAGTTGTTGTGCTTGCCCGAACCATTGATGCCCTCAAAGGGCTTCTCGTGCAGCAGGCAGACCAAGTCGTGGCGGGAGGCGATGAGCTTCATCTTCTCCATCATGACCAGATTCTGGTCGATGGCCTCGTTGACTTCGCCATAGACGGGAGCAAGCTCATGCTGGCAGGGAGCAACCTCGTTGTGCTTGGTCTTGGCGGGAATGCCGAGCGCCCACAGTTCATCGTCCAGGTCCTTCATGTAGGCCGAGACGGTGGGGCGGATAGCGCCAAAGTAGTGCTCCTCGAGCTCCTGGCCCTTGCAGGGAGCGGCGCCAAAGAGGGTGCGGCCGGTGATGACCAGGTCCTTGCGCTTGCGGTAAGCATCCTTCTTGATCAGGAAGTACTCCTGCTCGTCGCCCACGGAAGGAACGACCTTCTTGGGGGTCTTGCCAAACAGCGCCAAAACGCGCTTAGACTCACGCGAGAGCGCGGTCATGGAACGCAGCAGCGGGGTCTTCTTGTCCAGGGCCTCGCCCGTGTAGGAGCAGAAAGCCGTGGGGATGCACAGGACATCGTCCTTGATAAAGGCGGGGCTAGTGGGGTCCCAAGCGGTGTAGCCACGGGCCTCGAAGGTAGCACGCAGGCCGCCGTTGGGGAAGCTCGAGGCATCGGGCTCGCCCTGGATGAGGTTCTTGCCCGTAAACTTGGTAATGGCGGTGCCGTCGTGGTTGGGCTCCAGGAAGCTGTCGTGCTTCTCGGAAGTAATGCCCGAAAGCGGCTGGAACCAGTGCGCATAGTGCGTCGCACCCTTGGAGATGGCCCAGACCTTCATGGCATGGGCAACGGCGTTGGCCACATCCAGGTCGAGCGGCTCACCGCCCTCGAGGGTTGCAGCAAGGCGCTTCCAAATGTCCTTGGGGAGGTAGTCCTTCATGACTTCCTCAGAGAACACCATGGTCCCGAAGCGGTCAGTAAGTTCGGCCATACGGAACTCCCTTCGTATCGGCACCGCGTGAGAAGCGGTGTTGATTACTAACGAACGAGTCATAGCTTAGACTCGCCGTGTTTCCGCGACATTACCGTTATGTTGCTGTCGCGAAACCAATCAATGAGGTTACCCTATCGGGGCGGCGTTGCCACCCTCAACAGCCAATCAACTGCATAAATTGCAGACCTCTCCCCATGGTTTAAGGGTAGTCAATTTGGGATGGAGCTCTATTAACTGGTATTTTGCATCAGATACCAGTCTTTATAGTCCGTGCCTAGATTAGCCGCTCTGTTATAGAGAAAGCCGATAGCAAGGCATCTTTGATTGGTATCCCCAAATAGCGAGTGAAACTCCGCCGTGACACAGTGGTGCTGTAGAATCCTTACAACACATCACACTATTACGTATCTAGAGGAGCACGATATGCGCGTCGACGAGGTTTTTAAGCAGGCAGCATCCCAGGGCACCGCACCCGTTTCGTTTGAGATGTTCCCGCCCAAGGGCGAGCTGACCCTCGATACGGCTCGCGAAGTGGCAGGCAATCTGTGCAAGCTTTCGCCGAGCTTTGTCTCGGTCACCTGCTCGGCCGGCGGCTCGGGCAACGGTGCCACCACCGCCCCCATCGCGCATATGATTACGAGCGAATTCGATACACCCTCGGTGGCACACCTTACCTGCGTGGGCCGCTCGCATGCCGATATCGCCGCCAAGATCGACGAGTATCGCACCGCCGGCGTTGAAAACATTCTGGCCCTGCGTGGCGATCTCCCTGCCGGCGCGACCGAGGACGACAAGCCCGCCTCGGACTACGCCTACGCCCGCGACCTCATCCCCGAGCTCGTCGACGCCGGCTTTTGTGTGGGCGCCGCAGCCTACCCCGAGGGCCACATTGCCTGTGAGGATCTCAACCTCTCGGTCGAACACCTCAAGCAAAAACAGGACGCCGGCGCGAGCTTCTTTGTGACACAGCTCTTCTTTGATAACGAGTGCTTCTACCGCTTCCGCGAGCTTGCCGACAAGGTCGGCATCACCGTGCCCATTACCGCGGGCATCATGCCGTTTATGGGCAAGTCCCAGATCAGCCGCATGGTCTTTATGTGCGGCGCGTCGCTGCCCTCCCCCGTCATCAAGATTCTCGCCAAGTACGAGAACGACCCCGAGAGCCTGCAGGCAGCCGGTGTAGATTATGCCGCCCGCCAACTTTGCGACCTCAAGGAGCACGGCGCCGACGGCCTGCACCTGTACACTATGAACCGTCCTGCGATCGCCGCGACCATTATGGAGCGCCTGGGGTAATGGAAAAACCGCACATCGATACAACCGCTGTCGAAGTGCCGGCCGACCTTGCGTCGCCGGCGCTTTACCGTGTCGATGCCGCGCACCATCCCCGTGTCGACCGTGCCGAGATGCTGCGGTATCTGGGTTACGGCGGCCAGCAGATTGAGCCCGAACTGTCACGACGTATTGAGCTTGTAGTCGAGCGCCTAGAGCTGGATATCGAGCCCCGCGGCGTGCGACGCGTGTTTGCCGTCGATGCCACGGGCGTCGACGAGCAGGGCGAGCCCTGCATCCGCTTGGTTGGCACCAATGTTGAGCTGCGGGGTCGTGATATCTATCGACATCTCAAAGACGCCCGCCTGGCGGCGCTCATGGCCTGCACCCTCGGGATGTCTGCCGAACGCCGTCTGCGCACCACGGGAGCCCAGCAACCCCTGGAAGGCGCCGTGCTCGACGCCGCATGCTCTGCCTATGTGGAGGCCGCCGTCGAGCAGATGGACCAGCGGGTCAAGGCTGCAGCCGCTGCACACGGGCTCGCCGGCAACTGGCGCTTCAGTCCCGGCTATGGCGACTGCCCGCTCTCTGCCCAGCGCTCGATCGTGGATGCACTCAATGCCACGCGCCTCATTGGACTTACCGTCACCCCCACCAGCCTGCTCATGCCCACCAAGAGCGTGACCGCTGTGATTGGTCTGTTCGACGGCGAAGTCCACGACGCCCAGAGCCGCCCCACCTGCAATATCTGCCGCATGCGCGAGCACTGCCGCTTCCGCGCCGCCCACACCACCTGCTATTCCAGCCATTAGGAGCCATCGATGTTTACTCCGCTTATCACTCATGATCTGGACGGCGCCGCGCTGGCGGCACCCGTTGATGCCGCACGCCGTAATGGCGCTGCATACAAGACGCGCACGATCGACGACCTTCGCATTAAGGATGACCGCCTGCGTGCCGCCATCGAGGGCACGGGACACCTGCTGTTTGACGGCGGCATGGGCACCATGCTGCAGGCGTCCGGCATGAAGGCCGGCGCCCTGCCCGAGCTGCTCAACTTTGAGGAGCCCCAGGTCATTACCGACATTCAGCGCCAATACGTCGAGGCCGGCTGCGACGTGATCACCGCCAACACCTTTGGCGCCAACGCCCACAAGCTCGACGGCGCCGCCACCGTGGCAGACGTCTTTGCCGCGGCAGTCACCTGCGCCCGCGAGGCCGGCGCCCGCTACGTTGCCGGCGATATCGGCCCCATCGGCGCCCTGCTGCGCCCCTTGGGTACCCTCAGCTTCGACGAGGCCTATGACCTCTTTGCCGAGGAGGTGCGCGCCGGCGTCGATGCGGGCGTGGACCTCTTTATTATCGAGACCATGACCGACCTTGCCGAGATCAAGGCCGCCGTCCTCGCCTGCCGCGAGAATTCCGACCTGCCCGTCTTTGCCACCATGACCTTTGAGGAAGACGGTCGCACCTTCTTGGGCACGAGCCCCGAGGTCGCCGCCATCACCCTCGACGCCATCGGCGCCGACGTCCTGGGCATCAACTGCAGCCAGGGCCCGGCCGAGCTCCGAGGACTCGCCGCGCGTATGCTCACCGTCACCGACAAGCCCGTTATGGTGCAGGCCAATGCGGGACTGCCCCGCGTGGACGACGACGGCAATACCGTCTTTGACATCCAAGCCCCCGAGTACGCCGAGGCCGTCGCCGGCATGATCGCCGACGGTGTGAGCGTCGTGGGCGGCTGCTGCGGCACCACGCCCGCGCATATGGCGGCCCTGCGCACGCTTATCGACAACCACACGCCCAGTCCGCGCCGCCGCAAGCCCAGTATGTCGGTCACGAGCGCCCAGACCGTGGTGGACCTTCCCTGCGACGGCCACAAGATCGCCGTCATCGGCGAGCGCATCAACCCCACCGGCAAAAAGCGCCTGCAGCAGGCCCTGCGCGACGGCGACCTGGACTACGTCGTGAGCCAGGGCATCAGCCAGCAGGAGCAGGGCGCCGACATCCTGGACGTCAACGTGGGCCTGCCCGAGATCGACGAGGTCAAGGTCATCCAGCAGGCCACCGAGCAGCTCCAGGGCTCCACGCTGCTGCCGCTGCAGATCGACTCCACCGACCCCGCAGCCGTCGAGGCCGCCGTGCGCCGCTACGCCGGCAAGCCCATCATCAACTCGGTCAATGGCAAACAACAGATCATGGATGAGATCCTTCCGCTGGTGGCCCACTACGGCACCAACGTCGTCGGCCTTACGCTCGACGAGGGCGGCATCCCCGATACCGCCGAGGCCCGCTTCGCCATCGCCGAGCGCATCGTGGCCGAGGCCGCCCGTTACGGCATCGGCCCGGACCGCATCCTCATCGACTGCCTGGTCATGACCGCCTCGACCAACCAGCGCCAGGCCGAACAGATCCTGCGCGCCATGTCCCTGTGCAAGGAGCGTCTGGGCGTCAAATGCGCGCTCGGCGTGTCGAACATCAGCTTTGGCCTGCCTGCCCGCCCGCTGCTGGGCTCGGTCTTTTTGGCCGCCGCCTTTGGTGCGGGCCTGGACGCCCCCATCATGAACCCGGGTTCCAAGCGCTTTATGGACACCGTCTACAGCTATCGCGTGCTGAGCGTTGAGGACGAGGGCTCGACCGGATACATCGAGCGCTACGCCGGCTGGACCGACCCGTACAAGATTGCCGCCAACCCGGCGGCCGCTCAGTCGGCATCGAGCGATGCCACGCCTGCCGCAAGCACCACCGCAAGCGCCGATGACGACCCCATCCGCCACATGGTCGTCTCGGGCCGCAAGGGCGAAATCGCGGCCGAGACCGAGCGTCTGCTGGCAGATCACGACGCCATGGACCTCATCAACAATCACTTTATCCCCGCCCTCGACGAGGTTGGCGTCCTCTTTGACCAGGGCAAGTTCTTCTTGCCGCAGCTTATGGCCTCGGCCGAGGCCGCGCGCGTGGGCTTCGACACCATCAAGCGCCTGATGCCCGCCGGCGAGATCGCCGACAAGGGCAAGATCTGCGTGGCCACCGTTAAAGGCGACATCCACGACATCGGTAAGAACATCGTCAAGATGCTGCTCGATAACTACGGTTATACCGTCTTTGACCTAGGCCGCGACGTCGACCCGCAAGAGGTGCTCAAGACCGTACGGGAGCGTGACATCAAGCTCGTCGGCCTCTCGGCGCTTATGACTACCACCGTCGTGGCCATGGAAGAGACCATCAAGCTGCTTCATGCCGAGGTGCCGGGCGTCAAGATCATCGTAGGCGGCGCCGTACTCACCCCCGAATACGCCAAACAGATCGGCGCGGACTACTACGCCAAAGACGCCGCCGAAAGCGCGCGCATCGCCGAAGAGGTCTTTGGGCAGTAACACAACGGAAACAACCGAGCACCAAAACGTGCCGCATGCGCCACTTGGCACGTGCGGCACGTTAGAATAGACAAGACTATGCTCGTTTTGGCAGATAGGAGCGCAAGGATGGCGATCACGCCCGCAGAAATCGCGGAAACCCGCGGCATGGTTGAGGAGCAGAACCTCGACATCAGAACCATCACCATGGGTGTTTCGCTCATGGGTTGCGGTGACGAGAACCTCGACCGCATGTGCACGAAGATCTACGACCACGTGACGCACACGGCTGAGCACCTGGTCGAGACCGCCGAGAACCTCGAGCGCGAGTACGGTATCCCCATCGTCAACAAGCGCGTTTCCGTCACCCCGGTGGCGCAGATCGCCGCGTGCTGCAAGGATGAGGACCTCACCCCCATCGCGCATGCCCTCGACCGCGCGGCCGAGACGCTCGGCATCGATTACCTGGGCGGCTTCTCCGCACTCGTCCAGAAGGGCATCGGCAACGCCGACCGCCGCGTCATCCAGTCCATCCCCCAGGCGCTCGCTACCACGAGCCGCGTCTGCTCCAGCGTCAACGTCGCCAGCCTGCGCGCCGGCATCAACATGGACGCCGTGCTCATGGCCGCCCAGACCATCATCGATGCCGCTAAACTCACGGCCGACCAGGATTCCGTCGGCGCCTCCAAGTTTGTCTGCTTTGCCAACATGGTCGAGGACTCCCCGTTTATGGCGGGCGCCGTCCACGGCGGTGGCGAGGCCGACGCCGTCATCAACGTAGGCGTCTCGGGCCCCGGCGTTATGGCCGCAGCCCTGGAGACGCTGCCCGACTCCGCATCGATGATGGAGGTTGCCGAGAAGATCAAGCAGACCGCCTTTAAGATCACCCGCGCCGGCGAGCTCATGAGCCGCGAGGCCGCCCATCGTCTGGGTGTCGAGAAGGGCATTGTCGACCTGTCGCTGGCTCCCACGCCTGCCATCGGCGACTCCGTTGCCCGCATCCTCGAGATCATCGGCGTGGGCACCTGCGGTGGTCCCGGCACGACCTGCGCGCTCGCCATGCTCAACGATGCCGTCAAGAAGGGCGGCGTCATGGCCAGTTCCAGCGTGGGCGGTCTCTCCGGCGCCTTTATCCCCGTGTCCGAGGACGCCGGCATGATCGCCGCCGTCGAGGCCGGCGCGCTTTCGCTCGAGAAGCTCGAGGCCATGACCTGCGTGTGCTCCGTTGGCCTGGACATGATCGCCATCCCCGGCGACACCCCGGTCGAGACCATCGCCGGCATCATCGCCGACGAGATGGCCATCGGCGTCATCAACAACAAGACCACGGCCGTCCGCGTGATCCCCGCCATCGGCAAGGGCGTGGGCGACTGCGTCGAGTACGGCGGCCTGTTCGGCCGTGCGCCCATCATGCCGGTGAACCCCAACGCCGGCACCGTGCTTGCCCACCGCGGTGGACGCTTCCCGGCACCACTGAACTCGCTCAAGAACTAGCTGAGGGGACTGGCGAGGAGCTCCGGGGAGGGCAAATATATAAGGTCGCCTGCTCGGACAGTCCTGACTCGCACGGAGAGCACATTAAGTGCTCTCCGGCTCGTGCGGAACTCGCGATCGACCTTATATATTTGCCCTCCCCGGGGCTCCCGCACAACGGGACCTCAGTTGGGGTCTATCCCGGTTGCAGTTGCTTCGCTCCTGCACCACTTGGCTGGCGCGGCGGTTTGGCGTTGGAACGGTTCTTTTCTGATATATGCTGGTTGCGGCTCTTCTTTTGGGGGGAGTCGCTTTTTTGTTGCTAGGAGGTTGGCCCGTGGTTGATGGGGAGAATCGTTCTGAGCTGCTTTCCACAGATTGGAACCAGGAGTGGATGCAGATGCAGGCTGGTCGGCGGCGGGCTGATGATTCTTTTGAGTGGGATAAAAGGGCTCGGCATTTTCGGCCGCTTGAGACTGCCCCTTATGCTCGGGATTTTATAAAGCTGTTGGCCCTTGAGCCCGACGAGTCGGTGCTCGATATGGGGTGTGGGGCTGGGTCGATTGCTATTCCGCTTGCTCAGGCTGGGCATCCTGTGATTGCGGCTGATTTCTCCCCCGCCATGCTGGGCACGCTTGATGCTGGTATTGAGTACTATGGACTCGAGGATCTCATTACGCCGCTTGAGCTTGCTTGGAATGATGATTGGGATTTAGTTGGACCGGTCGCGAAAGCGGTGGATGTTGCCTTTGCCAGTCGGTCAGTTACGACGACCAATCTAAAAGGCGCGCTTGCCAAGCTTGATCGTACGGCTCGTCGGCGTTGTGCTGTCACGATGGTCGCCAACTCCAGCCCGCGCTATGACCTGCACCTGATGAACGCCATCGGTGCCTCGGTTACCTGCAGTAATGGCTTTGTGTATGCTTTTAATATCCTCATTCAGATGGGTGCCCTGCCGCAGGTTACGTACTTTGAATCGCCTCGTCGCGATACCTTCGATAACCTTGGAGCGGGCGTAGCAGATTTTTCCCGTATGCTCGAGCATGGCAACGAGGATAAGGTCGACCGTCTGCGCGACTACATCGCCCAGCACATGATTGAGAACCCCCATGCCGGTGAGCCGGGCTCCAAGGGTGTGCCGCAGGGACGCTATATGCTCGACCACGTCCGCAAGGTCCGTTGGGCGTTTATTGCATGGGAGCCGGTCTCTGCGCCCAGCTCATAGCCTGTTCGCAGCCCGTGCCGTTCTCCCGCTCGGCATCCGCATTCTTTTTGAACTGGGCAAACGCGCTCCACACCGCGCCGTTCCTGCGCTATCGTGGGACAGCTCACGTAGATTAAGGCCCCGTCGCGGGGCGCCCCATACATAGAAAGCGAGAACCCATGGCACTGACAGGAGCACAGGTCAAGCAGCTTCGCAGCATGGCCCATCACCTCAACCCCGCCATCATCATCGGCAAGTCCGATGTCAACGAGGGCACCGTCGAGCAGACGGTCGCCTACCTGGAGAAGCACGAGCTCGTTAAGTGCTCCGTGCTCGATGGCTCCAGCCTTTCCGCCCGCGAGGCCGCCGAAGAGCTCGCTGAGCGCTGCCACGCCGAGGTCGTCCAGGTCATCGGCCGCAAGTTCTCGCTGTATCGCGAGTCCTCGCGCAAGGACATCGAGAAGATCAAGCTCGTCTAAGAGCCAATAATCCGGCGAGCCAACACATAGCAAGCTTACGGGTGCCCAAGTACTTCGGGCGCCCGTTTTTTATCGCTCGACCAGCACGCGATTGAGCCGCCCCTCCACCAAGCGCTCGTATAGACGTCGCGTCTCGGGCTCGGGCACGCCATTGACCTGCTCCCTCAGATGGTGCATATGCCCGCTGTACAGCTCGACGATATCGCGCCGCCGCCCCGCCGCACTGTAGACGCGCATGGCGCAGCGCACCATATCCTCACGCGCCGTTTCCTGCCGAAGCCCCGACTCCGCCAGCCAAATCGCCGATTGCAGATCGTTTTCTTCTAGAGCGGCATTTGCTCCCTTAATCATGCAATCGATGTACTTTGACTGCATAATGCGTCGCATACGCAAAAAGTAGGTGGGATTACAGCCATTGGGAACATACAGCGGTCCGGCATAAAGCTGCTCAATCTTAAGGCACAACTCGACCAGATGGGGTCCGCGCGCACCCGTGCGATTTCCCAAAACCTCGCGGCTTATCTGGTCAAACAGCCGTACATCGGTCTTGACGTAGTCGCCGTTGAGTCCGATGCATTCATTTTGGATGAGCACACACGACTTGTCGTCTGGCGTCGGTCCCAAAGCCGACCGCAAGCGCGATATCGTCGAGTACAGGTTGTTGCGGGCGCTATTGAACTCGGCATGGGGCCACAGCTCCATGGCCAGCGTCTCACGATCGACGAGCGCATCCATGCCCAGCGCAAGCCGCTCGGCAAGCGTCGCCGCCTTCTTGCGGCGCCACATTTTGTCCGTGATGGGAAACCCGTCGCGCTCGGCGCGAAACGCACCAAACATGCGAATCTCGATATGGTCGATGGTATCAACGGCTTCAACCTCGCCAGCCTGGAACAGGCGCTCGCCCTCCCCTTCCAAATCGTCGCGCAGCGAGTACCGCGACAGCTCGCGCACGGGAAGCTTCTTGCGTATCCTGCCCGCCGGCTCGCCCAGACAATGCATGGCAAGGCGCGCAAAGAGCCGATACGATGGCTCTAGAATCCCCGCACGATTCATGGACATCCAGGCCGCAAGATCGCTATCTCGTCCCGCGCACGCCAAATGCAGCGCCACCATCCAGGCTTCTGCGCCACCAACCTGCGTCTGGCTTATATCGAGCAACTCCGCTTCCTCGCGCACCGAAACCATCGATGTATTTCGCAGATACGCTGCGCGCTCCAGCAGCAATGCGTTATCGCGCATGTACGCAATCGACTCCTCGGCAAGTTTGAGCACTTGGACCGCACGGAACTTTGCGTTAACCGGCCGTCCCTCTGCCAGCGACTGCCAGCCTTCTAGCAACAGGCCAAACAGCTGAATCTGGTTGTCGCGCATGCGCACGGCAAAACGATCGAGCTCGTTGAACGCCGCGTCGTCGGTTACCGGCAAGCCGGAAAGGAGCCGCCGTGCCGCCAACACCATGCGCACCCAGATAGCCATCGCCTTAAGCCCACGTACGTCGAGCGCCTCCCGCACCACCGTCATCTCGTCGTCGCGCTCGTCGGTTCCCGCAAACGACCCGTCAAAGAGCTCCACCAGCATGCTATCGGCCCGTATAACAATCCCCGCGATGTCGAGCTCGCAGTCGTAGGCCCTGCTCGTTTTGAGCTGCTGTAGAACGCCGCCGTCATCTCCCCGCTCGGTCAGATAGCGCTTGACCTCGATATGCGTGGACAGCATGTCGAGTGCGGTGTGGGACGTCTCGATTTCTGGCACGGCCAGATTCGTAGGAAGCCCAAGCCCGTTGTCCCCATAGCAAACAGCCGTCAGTGTCTGGGCCACCCTCCATGAAACAGGGTCTATTTCGCAAGCCGCCCGTTCGCCCCCGCGTTCTATGACCGATGCCATATAGCGGGCGAGCTTTGTATTGGACACGCTGACCGCTGCCAGATATACGCCAAGCGCCTCGGCAGGCGTTGGCTCTGGAGCCGGATCGTCGGCATCGATTGTGCCCAGCGCTGCTCGGCAGATATCGGCCCCGTGCCCCGTCAGAGCCAGATCGACCCCATACTGTCCAGCAAGTTCAAGGACCGCTTCACGGTCCAAAAAGGCGTCCGCCAGGCCCATCGCCGCATCGCATCGGCCCGCCTTAAGCAAAATCCGGGCCGCTCTCGGAACAAGTTCGGGGCGAATCTCGGCCACCAACTTACGCAAACGCAAGCGTCCGTTATCCTCCGTGCCCAGACACGTAAAGCTCCGCTCGGCGGGATCCAAGCCAAAGATCGGGTAGTCGCGTACAAAGTAGGACTGGTCGACCATCGACAGCCTTACCCCACAAGCCTCGAGTTCTGCTATATTGCCCTCGCCCATCAAAACCATGAGACATGCCACGCAAAACAGCGCATTATTGTCGAGCGAAGCCAGATCGACAAGTGCCGCGCCATATACGTTGACAATCTCGTTTTCGAGCAGGCCGGCCACGTCGCCTTGGCCATACAGACCCGTCTGCAATGCCGAAACGAGCTCGGGCACGCCCTGCGTGAGCTGATAAAAGTCGAGCGATGTGCTGATCGAAAACGCCGATGCCCACGCCGAATACTCATAGGCATGCACCTTAAGCATCTGCGCATTGATCTTAACCGAATCGCCCAGCCCATGAATCAGCTGACGATTTGAAGGACGGCAGGAGATAAAGACCCCTACCCCCATAGCGCGCAGGCCGCGAATCCTGTCGATGAGGTCTTCGGTATCGTGCTGATCGAGGTTTGGCACATTATCAATCGCGATAAGGGAGTGCGGTTTGTCTTTGAGTTCTTCGGTAACCACCTCGAGCTGCATAAACACCTCGCGCCCTGTGGCGCGATCGGCCTCGATAATCCGCACGGGGCCTCGCGTCGGGTCGCATTTAACCTCATGGGTGTACTGTAGCAGCACCGAGGTCTTCCCAAACCCGTCGGGCGCATAAAGAACCACGATGCCGGCCTTTCGGCCCTTGGCGATAAGCTCATTCATCAAGCGTTCGCGTCGCACCATATAGCCTCCGCCCAGCGGCATCAGCTCGAGGTCGTCTATACCGCTCAAATCGTTTACCATGCCCGCTCCTCAACTCGACCGTATGGACACTGTAGCCGCAAGACCATACAAGCCGCGCTATGAATAGAGCGACCTTGTGTTTTAGGTTGTCTTTTGGTACGCAAGCGGCAAGTTTTTGTACAGCGAGGGCCGATTGTTATTAATCCCCCGACTAATCGGTCTTTAAGCAGGTAAATGAGCTTGTCAGCTTGTCCCATCTAAGCGGCAGTGTAACGCAAATGAACAAGGTTCAGTTATGTCATTCAACTCGCCTAGCACCCGCTACCGTCTACGACCTTCTAGTGGTATTTTTGCATAGAATCTGGTATGGAATGAATCAAGCTGTTGGGCATCCGGCATTCGTCAAGCTTGCGGCAAGATTTTGGTCAAGTGGGCGGACAGGGATAGCAAAAAGGCCCCCGCAAAGCGGAGGCCTTAGGCAAGGCTATGTCGAGCTGCAGGATTCGCGCTACTCGCAGAGCGAAAGGGCGGCCTCGTCGGCAACGACAACGCAGTTGGTGTGCAGCTGCAGGATCGAAGCCGGGCACTTGGGCGTAACCGGACCATAGCACATATCGTGCACGGCCTGAGCCTTGGCCTCGCCGTTGGCGACAACCAGGATCATGCGGGCATACATGATGGTCTGAGTGCCCATGGTGTAGGCCTGACGGGGAACATCGTCGATGCTGTCGAACAGGCGGCTGTTGGCCTGAATGGTGCTCTCGGTGAGGTCGACGCAGTGCGTGCCCTTGGAGAAGTGGTCATCGGGCTCGTTGAAGCCGATGTGGCCGTTGTTGCCGATGCCGAGCAGCTGCAGATCCGGGTAACCGGCGTCGGCGACAATCTTGTCGTACTCAGAGCAGGCAGCGGCGGCGTCGGGGTTGGAACCGTCGGGCACATGCGTGTTGTTAAGGTCGATGTTGATGTGATCGAAGAAGTTCTCACGCATGAAGTAGTGATAGCTCTGGGGATCGTCGTGCGAAAGGCCGCGATACTCGTCCAGGTTGTAGGTGCTGACCTCGGCAAAGTCGACGTCGCCCTTCTTGTACCAAGCAGCGAGCTGCTTGTAGGCACCGATCGGGGTGGAGCCGGTGGCAAGACCCAGCACACAGTCGGGCTTGAGGATAACCTGGGCCGAGATGATATTAGCGGCCTTGCGGCTCATATCCTCGTAGTCTTTAGCTTTAATGATCTTCATTACGCGTCCTTTCTCGTACAAGAGAGGCAAGGCTCCCTTACAAGCACTTGCCCGCGGCCCGCGTCGGCCGCAACCAACGTGTGCGGCCACCAGGGCGAGGTCGCGTAATGTATGTGTCTCGTGTCTAGCCGCGTCGAGGCCCCTGCCCGTCCACGGTGACCCAAAGCTGTTTAGCCTCGGACGTTTCCCATCTTGCCACGGAGGGCGTCCTCTTTCAAGGGCGCCCTCCGTAAACGTGTTTGAATTGTAGGCTAATGGCCACGTGCACTTGCTAGCGCTCGCGAGCAACGATGAGCTGGTCCATCTCTTCGACATGCACGCCAACGGAGCCCTTGATACTCGAGAACTCAACGGAGTTGCACACCAAGATGGGAACCGTCACATCGTAGCCCTCGGCAGCAATTGCCTCGCGATCGAACTCAATGAGTACATCGCCCTTATGGACGATGTCACCCACTTGCGCATGTACGATAAAGTGCTTGCCCTCGAGCTGAACAGTGTCCAAACCAACGTGGATGAGCACGTCCAAGCCATCGACCGTGTTAAGCGCAACGGCGTGTCCCGTGGGAAAAATAGCCTCGACCTTGGCATCAGCCGGCGCGATCACGCGCGTTCCGGTGGGCTGAATCGCCACGCCCTGGCCCAAAAGGCCGGTAGCAAACGTCTGATCGTTTACCTCGGAGAGCGGAATGACGTCACCCGAGATGGGAGCATCCAGCGTAAGGACTCGACCACGCATACCAAAAGACCTTAGGACTTTAGTGAACATGCTCCCCCTCGGACATACCGATCAACCAAAATAACCTTAACAGTTTACCACTTGGCACCCGTTTTTGACCATTAGGGAAGTTCGCGCTTGACAACCTCGACGATGTCGTCGACAACGCGCTGGGTCAGCTCGTGCGTCTCGGCCTCGGCCATCACGCGGACCAGCGGCTCGGTACCGCTCGGGCGCACCAGAATGCGGCCGCGGCCGTCAAGCTCCTTCTCGGCAGCAGCGACGGCATCCCAGATGGGCTGACAATCGTCCAGGCCGGCCTTGTTGTCGGAATGCACGTTGACGAGTACCTGCGGGTACTTCTTCATGATGCCGGCAAGATCAGTGAGGGTACGACCGGTGCGCTTGAGCACGGCCAGCAGCTGCAGAGCCGTCACCAGGCCGTCACCGGTGGTGTTGTGCTCCAGGAAGATGATGTGGCCGGACTGTTCGCCGCCGATGACGGCGCCGTCCGCGAGCATGCGCTCCAGAACGTAGCGGTCGCCCACGGCGGTCTGAACCATCTCGAAGCCCTGCTCCTTCATAGCGATGGAGAAGCCCAGGTTGCACATGACGGTCGAGACGATCTCGGAGTTGGCGAGCTTGCCGCGAGCGGCAAGGTCAGAACCGCAGATAGCCAGGATGTAGTCACCGTCGATCTCATTGCCCTCGCTGTCCACGAACAGTACGCGGTCGGCGTCGCCGTCGTGGGCCAGACCGATATCAGCATGGGTGCGCAGCACGAGCTCACGCAGGGGCTCGAGGTGCGTAGAGCCGCATTCAACGTTAATGTCGGTGCCGCAGTAATCGGTGTTGATGGCATGGACCGTGGCACCCAGGCGCTGCAGCGCGGCGGGTGTAGTCTGGCAGGAAGCACCGTGACCGCAGTCGACGGCAACGACTAGGCCGTCGAGCCTCAGGCCATCAAGCGTATCGATGGCATGATCGACATATGCCTTGCGAGCGTCCTTCATCTTGATGATGTGGCCCACGCCGGCACCGGTCGGCAGCGTGTCGGCAGCCATGGCCTCCTCGGACATGACCCAGGCGCTGATCTCTTCCTCGACAGCATCAGGAAGCTTCATGCCTTTGCGGCTAAAGAACTTGATGCCGTTGAACTCCGGCGGATTGTGCGAAGCGGAGATGACAATGCCGCCATCGAGCTCGTTTTGAACAGTGAGCAGCGCCACGGCGGGCGTGGGGATAACGCCGCAGCAATGCGGGCGGCCGCCCTCGGCCATAATGCCGGCGGTCAGAGCGCTCTCGAGCATGGTGCCCGAAAGACGCGTGTCGCGGCCGACGCAGATATCCGGACCAAGGAACTTGGTCGCCGCGCGGCCCAGGCGAAACGCGAGGTCGCACGAAAGATCGGCGTTGGCGACGCCACGGACGCCATCGGTACCGAAGATGTTCTGGGGCATAGGATCGCTCCTTCCCTAGCAGGCGATATGCAACCGCCCACCCTAGTCGAAAAAGAAAAGCGGGACCCGCCGAGGAATCGGCAGGCCCCGCTTGTACATTGTATCTCGAAAGGAGATAAAACCTTAGCGCTTGGAGAACTGGGGAGCGCGGCGGGCCTTCTTGAGGCCGTACTTCTTGCGCTCGACCACGCGAGCATCGCGCGTAAGGAAACCGGCCTTCTTGAGGTCAGCACGGTAGTCGCCAGCGTTCAGAAGAGCGCGAGCGATGCCCAGGCGCAGAGCGCCGGACTGACCGGAGATGCCGCCGCCATCGCACAGAGCGATAACGTCGAACTGACCGGCGGTGTCGGTCACCTTGAAGGGAGCAAGGGCGTTCTCAACGAGCTGATGACGGCCGAAATACTGCTCGGCGTCACGCTTGTTGATGGTCACCTTGCCGGTGCCGGGGACGAGACGGACGCGGGCGACGGCGTTCTTACGACGGCCGGTACCCTGGTAGACAACGGTGTTCTCAGCCATCTTTAAGCCTCCAGCTCAATCTTCGTGGGGTTCTGGGCAGCATGCGGATGCTCGGCACCAGCGTAGACCTTAAGCTTGGTCATCTGGGCACGGCCGAGGGTGGTCTTGGGCAGCATACCGCGAACGGCGCGCTCGATGACCTTCTCCGGGTGCTTCTCCATAGCCTGGCGGAAGCTCTCAGCCTTGAGGCCGCCGTTGTAGCCGCTGTGGCGATAATAGGTCTTCGTGTCGGCCTTGTTACCGGTAAGCTGGACCTTATCGGCGTTGATGACGACAACGAAGTCGCCGCAGTCGCTGTTGGGCGTGAACTGGGGCTTGTTCTTACCGCGCAGGATCATTGCGATCTGGGTGGCAAGACGGCCCAGGACAGCACCATCGGCGTCGACGAGAACCCAGTTGCGCTGGACCTCGCCCTGCTTGGCGTAGTGAGTCGATTTCGAAATCACTTAGACTCCTCCATGTACAGTACGTGTTGTTACAGAGATTCACGGGGCTCTGCAAGTAACCCGTCCATATTACCCCGCTCGCCGTACGAGTCAACAGGTATTTTGGCTCCGACCAGAGTTTCTGCACATGTCATCCACGAGCCGTAATTTTTCCAGCTCTTTAGCTGTTGTCATTTTTTGAGGGTTCGCCGTCGCTAGCGCTCAACGAACTCTTGGATTTCCGCGAGCAGGCGCTTTGCCTCCTGACGGCCCTGGATATACAGGTCCAAAAGCTTTGCCGGATCGTGCTCGACATGGCCAACCTCGACCGGCTTTTGCGGAGCGACGACCAACACACGGCCCTCGCGCTCATACTTCCACAGGTGCATGCGCTGGATGTTGTAGCGGTCGTGGCGCGTCTCGATTCCCTCGAGCAGATAGGGGTAGTCGGCATAGCGGGCGCGCGCGGCAGGCATAAACTCGTAAGGCTTTTTCTCGTACGAGCGGTCCTGCGTAACAATGACAACCGCGCGGTCGAAGCCCGCCTCCTCCAGCACGTGCTCGATGGGGATCGAATCGGCTACGCCGCCGTCGACGTATTTGTGCCCGTCAATCTCGACTGGCGGCGTCACCAGCGGCAACGAGGTCGAGGCGCGCACGGCATCGAGATCGAGCACGGCGCTTTTGACCGGAAGGTACGTGGCGGTTCCAAAGAGCATGTCCGTAGCGACGGCGTACATCTCGATGGGGCTCGCGTCGAACGTCTCGTTGTCAAAGGGATCCAGGCGGTCCTGGACATCATTGAAGATAAAGTCGTAACCCACAATGGAGCCCGTGGACGCAAACGATGCGGCGCCCATGAAGCGGCTGTCGTTGCAGAAAGCCAGGTTGATGCGGTTGGCACGGCCGATCTGGTGCGACTTGTAGTTCACGCCGTTGAGGGCGCCGGCCGATACGCCGTAGACAGCCGGAATCTCGACACCAGCCTCCATGAGAACGTCGAGCACGCCCGCGGTAAACTGCCCGCGAAAACTACCGCCCTCCAAGACGAGCGCGACCTTGCCGGCGTTCTTTGCCTTATCTTCTGCAGTCATATTGACCTCCTGCGATTGCGTTTTGGCCTTCTTCTACCCAGTTTTGAGATGGAGAGCGCATTGGTTTTGGAGTTAAGGGGGGGGGCGAGACGGTCGGCGGGAAAGCGCGTCCCGGTCTCAGAGCAAATTCCGGGTCGCAGTTTCCGCTAAGCTCACCATTCGGAAAGCGTGTCCCGGCCTGCGTTGCCAAGGCGTTTTCTTTACGCCCGCGCCCTGCATAGAGTTCGATTCTCCGCGGTTTGGGGAATCCGTTGATGGGTTGAGGCCGGGGCAAGACGCCCGATCGGCATCGCATCGATATTGAGCTGAGGCATTGCGCGGAGAATCCGCGTGTTCGCTTCGCGAACCCGCACCGGCTTCGGCCGCCTGCCGGCGTCCTCGCCCGCTCGCTACAAACGCTTCGCGTTTGCTTAACGCTCGCGCCCTGCGTAGAGTTCGATTCTCCGCGGTATCTATATGTAATAAAAAAGCAGGTAGAGACACTTCTCTACCTGCCTGTAACTATTGGTGGAGGCGCGGAGAATCGAACTCCGGTCCACGAAAGCCCCCTGATTGGCATCTCCAAGCTCAGTCGCTGGTTTAGTCTCGGACGCTTTGCGCGCAGCGACACGCTCGCGGCGTCCTAACCGGTTCGGTCTTAGCCTGCGCCATACCGATTACGTACGCAGGAGCATTCCCCTAACATGACGTCGCGCCGGTGTCGGGGAAATCACCGGGTTGACGCGTCGCTATAAATTAAGCAGCGAGAGCCATAGGCTCAAAAGAAGAGTTGTTGTCAATTCAATTTGACGGTACCCCTGTTTAACGAGGCGAGGAGACCTCGGCTTGCTTCCTCTCTCAGAGCTATCGTGTCGAAACCAGTCGCCCCCGAATGTCGGGAAAGTCTGGATGGCATTGGGCACGAGCGCCCAACACCCGTCGACTTTTCAAGGAACACGCGGGGTGAACCCCGCTCGTGGATAGCTATCTTACCACGTTCTAAAGGCAGACAGCTGTTCTATGCACGAGCTGTGAAGACCCCAATGTGCGCCGCACTTCGCACTTTTGTTACCGATCGCGTCACGTATATTTTCGCCAAGCAAAATTGACCCGTCGAAAGGACCGTTATGGATACCAAGCAGCAACTCATCAATGCCCTCGCAGGCCTGGGCTCAACCATTACCGAAGCTATGAATGTCATCGAAGGCTTTGTCCCCTGCGGACATCCCGCCCTCACGGTATCGAACGCCCTTGTTGCGCTGGACGCCGACGATGATGCAGCTCTCGCCCAGCAGCTTGAGACCGTCGAGGGCTTTATCGACCACGTGAGTGAGAACCGCGGTGTGGCCGCCTACCACGGCATCGAGGTCGAGCTCGCAGGTCCCAAAGCCGATCTGCTCGCAGCAATCCGCGAGGTAGGCGCCCTTATGCAGACCGCAGGCGTCAAGAACACCCAGGTCAACGAGTGGGTCTACCGCAGTCTGGCAGCACTCGACAGCTCCGACGAAAAGGCAGCCGAGCAGCTCGCAGAAAGTCCCGCCATTAAGGCCGCGCTTTTGTAAATAGCAGGCGCGGGCCCCTTGGCGCATCGTCGTCCAAGAGGCCCGCAAACAGTTCGCGTCAACCGATAGCCGCGCCGCCGCGTTCGGCCAAAGTCAGAATCGGCATCATTTGGCGCGGGGTCTTTGCTGCAAGATCGGCATGTTCGAGCAGCTTGCGATCGTTAGTCACCAAGTAATCGACCTGTGCGCGCTTGCATGCGGCGAGCACCAAGTTGTCCTCGTAATCGCGATGGAGCGCTAAGTATTTGTCGGCCAGCCAAAGGTCCGACGCATCTGCACCCACGGCCGTGGCGTTTTTGGTCATATTCCGAACAAACGCCAACGCCGCATCGCCAATTGCGCGGGCAGACGCCTCGTCGAGCGCTCCCCCGCTGGCAAGAACGCTACGCTTCAGCTCGTGTTGGACAACGTATAGCACGTCCTTGGCGATATGCACCGGAAAGAACAGCCACGCCCCCGTCTCCGTCGCCTGCCCAATAAACGCACGCGCGGCAAGCGACTCGGCATGGTCGACGCAAAACGAATCGACCCATACGTTGGCGTCCACCATAATCTTGAGAGGCGCCCCACTCACTGGATCATCCCCTTTTGGCGATAATGCTCATCCATGGCGTCAGAATAGATTACGTCCCAATCGCGATCGTCGGATACGGGCGACGTAGCGATGCCCAAATCTGCATAAAGCTGATCCGCCGCCGCCCATGATGCGGCGAACGGCGTATCGGGCGCGACGGTCTGCTGCCGGTCGTCGACGGTCGCAAGCACTTCCTCGCACTGCCCACCACCCTGTGCGACTTTGGCCACGACCTTTTTGATGAGCTCGGGCAGCGAGACGCCCGAAAGCCGCAGCGCCTCCTCGGCACGGTTCTTGACCTGGCGATCCACGCGAACGTTCACCTGCGCCATGCCACTAACAGCACCCACGTCGATCCCGCTCCCTTCAATTGCTAGCCATGCTAGCACCACTATATAAAGAAGCTAGCAAATGTTCAAATGCAAAAGGCCTGCGCCCGGACGACACCGATGCCGTCTGGGCGCAGGCCAGATAACGTGGGCGAACACGCCTGCTAGCGCAGATATGCCTTTGCGTTGCTCAGGCTGTAGGCGATCGTTGAGCCGTTGTGCAGCAGTGACGACGTCTGCGGAGTAATCATGCCGGTAATACCCAATGCCAACAGCGCCGAGTTGGTGAGCATCACCTTGGAATATGAACTCGTCAGACGGTCGATAAGCCCCTGGCTCATGCGGCGCAGGCGCACGATCGCAGCGAGATCCGTGTCGGTCAGGATGATATCGGCGACCTCCTTGGCGATGTCGCTTCCACCGCCCATGGCCAGACCAACATCGGCCAAACCGAGCGCCGGCGAATCGTTGACGCCGTCACCCACCATGGCAACGTGGCGTCCCTCGCTCTTAATGCGCTCCACGTACGCGTATTTGTCCTCGGGCAGCAGCTCGGCCTTAAACTCGTCGACGCCCGCCTCGCGCGCAATGCGCTCGGCCGTGCGCTCGGAGTCGCCCGTAAGCATTACGACATGCTTGACGCCCAGCGCATGCAGGTCGGCGATGGCCTCACGCACACCAGGTTTGAGCGGATCCTCGATACCGAGCACGCCCACAACCGTGCCGTCGACCGCCAGATACAGCGGCGACAGGCCCTGCATCTGGGACTCAATTTGCTCCTTAATGTCGGACTCGAGCTGCGCGCTCTCGTCCTCAAACACAAAGTGTGCCGAGCCAATAATTGCGCGACGACCCTCGATGGACGAGGCAATGCCGTGTGCCACGATGTACTCGACCGCAGCGTGACGCTCGCGGTGCTCGAGTCCACGCTCGCGAGCAGCGTTGACGACGGCGCGCGCTACCGGGTGGGGGAAATGCTCCTCCAAGCAAGCGGAAAGGCGCAGGACCTCGTCCTCGCTCCAGCCGTCGGTCGTGAGCACGCAAGCTAGGCGCGGCTGGGCCTCAGTCAGCGTGCCGGTCTTATCGAACACAATGGTGTCGGCCTTGGCAAACGACTCAAAGTACTTCGCGCCCTTGACCATGACGCCCATCTTGGCGGCATCGCTCATGGCGGTCATGACGGCGACGGAACCCGTGAGCTTGAGTGCGCACGAGTAGTCGACCATCAGCGCCGCTGAGGTCTTGATAAGGCTACGTGTGGTAAGTGCAACCAGGCCCGCGAGCAGGAAGTTCCACGGGACGATCTTGTTGGCGAGGTCTTCCATGTGCGACTGGCCCTCGGACTTGAGCGAGTCGGCCGTCTGCACGAGCGAGACGATTGAGCGCAGCTTAGTCTGCGCCGTGTTGGCGCGCACGCGCACCAAGATGCTGCCGTCTTCCACGACGGTGCCGGCAAACACATCGTCGCCTGCGCTGCGTTCGACGGCAAGCGGCTCGCCGGTCAGGGTCGCCTGGTTGACCATGGCGCTCCCCTGCTCGACCACACCGTCAATGCAGATGGACATGCCGGTGCGCACGGCTACCAAGTCGCCGGGCTCAAGCTCGGTGGCGGCAACGCTTACCTCGGTGTCGCCAACGACCTTTTGCGCCTTGTCGGGCACATCGAGCAGCGAGTTGATGAGCTCGTTTTCGCTCATGGCGCGGGTGTAGTCCTCGAGCAGCTCGCCCACGTTGAGCAGGAACATCGTCTGGCCCGCGGTGTCGACATCACGCTTGACGAACGAAATGCCGATGGCCGAAGCGTCGAGCACAGGAACGGTCAGGCGCGGCTGCGCCAGCTCATGAAGGGCAGCGCGCAAAAATGCCATGTAACCGGCCACGACAAACACCGCACGCAGAGGCGTCGGCAAGAACCAACGGCGCGCGTAGTGGGCGCCGATAAGTGTGGCAAGATCCATGACGAGCTTGTGCTTGCGCGGCTCGAGTTGCATCACGTAGCCCGACTTGGCATCGGCGATAGCTTGAGCATCGAGCGCGCCCAAGGCATCGAGCACGCTCGCGCGGCGCGGCTCGTCGTACTCCAGCGCCATCTGGCCAATGCGGCCATACACGCGCACCTTGCGCACGCCATCGATGTCGCCGCCAAGCTTTAGAAGCGCATCGAGATCGCTCTCTGGCACAGGACCCGCCAACTGAAGGCGGGTCCTGCCAGGGATCTCGCTGATAATCGAGAATCTCATAGTTTGTGCCTGGGAGCGCTACTCGGCTGCCTCGTCAGCAGCGGCCTCGCTCTGGGTGATGTAAGCAGCCTCGGCAACCATGTCGTCGACATTAGCCTTGGCCTGCTCGACCATGTCCTGGTAGCCGTTCTTGATGCGCATGCCGCACGCGATGCCCTGTACGCAGGCATTCTTTACCGGAGCGCTGGTGAGAAGCTTAATGCCAGCCGTGCCAAGCAGAAAACCGCCACCGACAAGCAGAGTGTTAAACGTCGACTTCTTCATGATTTCTCTCCCTTTTGCCGCATCAGTCGCGGCATATCGCTTCAGCACCCGAGTTCATAAGTTTGCTCGAGTACAGTTTTGGATAACACTTTAGTTTATCTAACTAATTAGTTCAACAACAGTTAGTTTTTTGGAAATCTTCTCTTCTGCCATCCCCCCGGCAGGGCGGGGCTCCCGGGCTACCGCTTACGGGAGCGACATTCTCAAATCGGTCCTAAAGCCGCCAGGCGGCCGCGTCCTTCTGCAATGCCACCATGCGCGCGAACTCACCATCGGACGCAATGAGCTCGGCGGGAGAACCCTGCTCAGCGACAACGCCGTCCTTGAGTACAACGATTTTGTCGGCATTTTCCACCGTACGCATACGGTGGGCAATAACGATAACCGTCTTACCTGCAAGCAGACGGGAGAGTGCCTGCTGTACCACGGTCTCATTCTCCACATCTAAGCTTGCCGTCGCCTCGTCCAACAGCACGATGGGCGCGTCTTTGAGCAGTGCGCGGGCGATAGAGATGCGCTGGCGCTCGCCGCCGGACAGCTTGGAGCCGTTCTCGCCGATCATGGTGTCGTAGCCCTGCGGCATGCGGTTCACGAACTCGTCGCAGTTGGCGGCACGCGCGGCCGCAAGCACTTCCTCATCGGTGGCATCACGACGCCCGAGGCGGATGTTTCCCATCACCGTGTCGTCAAAGAGCAGCACGTCTTGGAACACAATGGCGTAGTCGCGCAGTAGTACCTCGGGATCCACGCTCGCAACATCCACGCCACCCACGGTGACCGTGCCTTCGGTGGCATCCCAAAAGCGCGCGGCCAGGCGGCTCACCGTAGACTTACCGGAACCCGAAGGACCGACCAGCGCCGTAACTTCGCCTTCCTTGGCGGTAAAGCTCACATCGGTAAGAACTTTCTCGCCGGCGCGGCCGTCCTCGCCCGCACCATAGCCAAATGCCACGTGATCGAACACCACATCGTGGCCCGCGGGCTCAAATTTCTCGCTGCCCCGCGCCACAGGCTCTTCCATGATGGAACGCATGCGCTTGGCAGACGACTCGGCGGCAAACAGCTCGGACATTAACATTAACGCCTGGTCAAAAGGCGCATAGATGCGGCTCACCATAAGCAAGAAGGCAAACATCACCAAAAAGTCGACCCGCCCCGAGGCAACCATCGCGGCACCCGTTACCAGCGTGGTGGCAATACCCAGACGCAAAATGACAAAGGCGGAGTTGACCAAAAGCCCGTTAACGAGTTCTCCCTTAGTGGTCTCGCGCTCCTCGGCATCAATCACGGCGCCGAGTCCCTCAAGATAATGGGCCTCCTGGTTGGTGGCGCGGATCTCGCGCACACAATCGAGCGTCTCCTGGATCGCCTCAGTGACTTTGACCTTCTCGGCGCGAACACGGTCGAACACCGGGACCATGGGGCCGCGTGTTAGATACAGCACGGCAAAGGCCACGGGAACGCTCCAAAACGCCGCGATCGCCAGCTGCCAGCAAAAGAATAGCGACGCCACGAACACAACGGCGCTTGCGATGATGGCACCCCAAAGCTCTCCCAGCACGTGGCTGTAGGCATGCTCCATGGTCTGGACGTCGCCCATGATGGTCTCGGTTAAATCTGCCAGATCACGACGGCCAAAAAACGACAGCGGCAGTTTGCGCAAGCGCTCGGCAATCTCCATACGCTGCTTGCCGCACTCCTCGTAAAAAATGCAGTAGGTGTAGTAATACTGCTGCCAGTTAGAGGCAAAGAGCAACACGAAAAAGACCAGGAGGCCGCCCACGATCGGCAGGGCATCTGGCAGGTCAGCCCCGCTGGCGAGATGCTCGACAAAGCCGGCCATAACCAGGAATAAAAAGCCCATGCCGGCCATGGTAATGAGATTGGTGAGCGTGGTCCAGAAAATGCCGCGTTTTACGCCGGCGACGCCTTTATCGGATAGGAAATACTTCTTTTGGAATGAGGCGAACATTTAGGCCTCGCCTCCCTTCGTGACGGCGGCATCCGCGGTCGCTGCAGCGATTTTCCAGCTCGCGGCCTGCTCGTACTCGGCCCACATCTTGGCATACAGACCCTCTTGGGACAGCAGCTCGGCATGGGTACCCGACTCCTGCACGCTGCCCTGGTTGAGCACCACGATTTGGTCTGCGCCCACTACAGTCGAGAGTCGGTGCGCAATCATAATGACCGTGCGGCCCGCCGCCAGCTTGCTAAAGGCGCGCTGGATGAGTGCCTCGTTCTCGGGATCGGCAAACGCCGTGGCCTCATCGAGTACCACGATAGGCGCGTCTTTAAGGATCGCGCGGGCGAGTGCCACGCGCTGGACCTCGCCGCCCGAAAGATATGCTCCGCCGGCACCGAGCATGGTATTGATGCCTTGTGGGAGCTTGGCCACAATGTCGTCGCACTGAGCTGCGGAGAGGGCCGCACGCACTTCGTCGTCAGTGGCCGTAGGCTTGGAGGCGCGCACGTTATCGGCAAGTGTTTGCCGGAACAGCTGGTTGGTCTGGAACACGAAGGCGACCTGGTCCATAAGCTCGTGCGGATCCATATCGCGAACGTCCACGCCGCCCACGAGCACTCGACCCGAGGAGACATCCCAAAAACGCGGGATCAGGCTTGCGCAGGTTGACTTACCGCCACCCGAGGGACCCACCAGGGCGAGGGTGCTACCAGCGGAAACGCTAAAACTCACATGGCTGACAGCAGGTGCTTCGGCACCCTCGTACGTAAAGCTCACGTCCTCAAATCGCACGTCGCCGCCGGCAGGGTGCTTGGGTTGGGCAGGCACGGAGAGCTGCTTGGAATCCATGACGCTTCGAATACGAGCCAGCGAATCGGCACTCATCTGAGAGGCCTCACCCACAAACATGAGCTTGGTCATGGCCGTCGGCACCACGGCCGAAAATATCGCGTAAAACGTGAAGTTGGCCATAAAATGCGCGAAGTCCGTCTCGTCCGGCGCCAACAGCAACGCCACGGGCAGCAGGAATGCCACAAGGCCATTGAGCGCGGTAAGGTTGAGTACCTGCGGACCTCGGCAGAACGTGCCCGCATAGCTTTGTGCCATGTCGGCGTATTCGGCGATCGCATCGTGGAAGGCCTTGAAGGAGTAGACCGTCTGCTGAAACACCTTGACCACGGGGATGCCGCGTACGTATTCGGTGCCGGTCTTGTTCATCTTGACCAGCGCTCCCATGTAGGCCTTCATGAACTCGGCGCCTTTGCCGCTCATCATGGTGGCCATGGCGCCAAACGAAACGACGACCGAGATGAGGCATGCCGCGCCCAAGCGCCAATCGAGGGCGAAAAGCAGCACGAGCAAGCCCACGACCATGGCGGTGGCGCCGGCGATATCGGGCAGCATGTGCGCGAGCAGGGTCTCGGTGGAGGCGGCGCATCCGTCTACAATACGGCGCAGCTCACCGGTGGAGTGCGTGTCAAAGTAGCCAAGCGGCAGCTTAAGCAGGTGCTCGCTCGTAGTCTTGCGGATATTGGACGCGCAGCGAAACGCAGACAGGTGCGTGCACATGAGCCCCACGAAATAAACTACGATGCTTGCCAGGGCAAAACCCACGGCCCACCAGCCATACATCGCGATGTCGCAGGCTTCGCTCCAGTTAGGTGCCACGGCGATCAGATCGCGCGCGACAAGCCAAATGCACACGTACGGGCCAAAGCTCAGCAGCTGCGAGAGCGCCGAGAGAGCCATGCCCAAATACGTTAGGAATTTACGGTCGCCGGCATACGCGAGCAGCTCGCCGATACCGCCGCCTTCCTTTTTTGATTCCTTTGCCATGAGATTCCTTTCTAACGGCTTGAGAGTTAACCGTAATGAACTTATCATTGGCATGTTAGCCATGGCTCACAATCAACCGAGCTGTGGACGTTTCTGCAAAGGAAAGGGACGCTTTTGCAAATGCGGCGGGCAGCGACCGACATAACCGAGCTCTACGCACCGCAGTTTGAGCAGTTTGGCCTGGAGCTTACCGGCAAGGGCGCTGTCTTTACCGGCGAGGTGGCAAACGATCGGGCGCACGGACGCGCATGGATCATGCCTCTCTCCCCTGCCTGCATTGTCATGGAGCATTTCATCACCCCGACGCACGATATGTACCTGGCCGAATACACACCCGAGCCGTACGCCTGCGTGAGCGAAGTCAGCGCGCCCACACTTACATGCATGCCCGAGACTGGCATAACGCCCGCGAACCTCAAACCATCGCATGGACCGTGGCCAAACAATGCCGTTTGCAGCTTTATCCAAGATAGCTGTGGCGAGGAATTAAGCCCGCTGTTTGCGGGGGAACTTTATCACTCGCGCTCGGTGCTCTTTTTGCCTGGATATTTTGACGAACTGGAGCACCGCTATCCCACCGAGTTCGCGGGAATCTTTGAGGCGTTTGCCGAGCCATGGCACGAGGAAGCGACGTCTGCCATCTATCACACGCTGCGCCGGATTAACGAGGACCGTGCCCAAACCGTAGGCGGACACGTCTATATGCAGGGCATCGTGGAGACCATGGTCGCGGAGCTCGCCTGTTCGCGCGCGGCCCACAAGCAGGCGCGGCAGGCGGCAGACACACGCGTCAGCATAACCATGGCCGAAGAAGCAACGGCAATGATTGAGCGCACGCTCGACAAAGGCAGACATGTGGGTATCAACGAGGTGGCCGAGAGGCTCTACACAAGCCGCTCCAAACTATGCGCCACCTTTAAGGCCCAAACCGGCGAGTCCCTGGGCGCCTACATTCGCAGACGCCGTATGGAGCGAGCGCAGGACCTTTTGGCAGATAGCGCGCTCACGATAGCGCAGGTGGCAGAGCGTCTAGGCTACCCTCAGCAGGCCGCCTTCGCCCAAGCCTTCAAGCAATACACCGGCATGACACCCACGGCTTGGCGAAGCAAGCATCGCTAAGGCCCAAGCTCCCTGGCCGTAACGGAGCGATTAATTAGCCGCCGCCCGTCAGCTCACCCAGGATCTAAACGTCAAGATGCGCACAATCAAGCGCCTTTTTGATAAGAGGGACAGATCGATCAGCCAAATACAACGGAATGTTGAGCACCCCGTCGTCGAGCTTTAGGTTCTTAAGTGAGTAGCGGACCCTCAATGGAGTCGTCTCCGCATGCTTGTCGGCATAGTACTTAAGGCTCTTGGAATGAACGACCTCTCCCGATTTGACCTCGACGGGAACGATTTCGTTTCCGACTTGAATCAAAAAATCGACTTCGTGCTTCGGCTTCTCGTTTGTCCAATAACGCGGAGCAGCATCTAACTGTGAAAGTAATGCCTGAAGCACATAGTTCTCGGCGAACGAACCTTTGAACTCCGAAAAAAGAGCATCCGAGATGGCAAAAGCGGACGCATCCAGCCTTGCCATGCGGCGCAGCAAGCCGACATCAAGACAGTAGACTTTAAATGCCTTGAGGTCATCGTACGCAGAGAGCGGCACACCACCGGCAGCATTAAGGCGAACCGCCGTGATGAGCCCAGCATCGGCAAGCCATTCCAGAGCATCCTCGTATTCTCGAGCACGAGCCCCCTCGCGCACCGCACCCCAAACGAACTTTTTGTTCTCGCGCGCCAACTGAGCTGGAATCGAGTTCCATATTTGCGAAAGCTTGGCGAACTGCGCACGGCCACCATGCTTGGCAAAATCGCGCTCGTAGGAATCCAAGAGATCAGACAACACCTTATCGACCTGAACGATATCGCCCGTCTCCACCCACCGGCCAAGAGCCTCTGGCATGCCGCCGCATGCAAAATAACGACGAAGATGCTCGACGAGACGGACATGGAAGAAATCGGGCACTGTCTCGATCTGATCCAGGCCGCCAAGGTATTCGTCGTAGTTTGCAGCGCCCTCGGCTTTCAGAAACTCGGAAAAGCTCATGGGGCGCATCTCCATGAACTCGACCTTTCCCACCGGAAAAGCGCTGGTCTCACGGGACAAGCGAACGCCCAACAAAGACCCTGCGCATGCGACGTGATACTCGGGGGCCTCGTCACAGAAGTATTTAAGGGCGCCGACTGCAGAAGGACAATCCTGGATCTCATCAATAATAAGCAGCGTTTCGCCGGGATCGATAGGCTGTCCAAGTGCCAGGGAAAGATTTGAGATGATCCGTCGAGGATCGCGCGTACCTTCGAAAAACTGAGCGTACTCGCTCTGTACCCCAGGTGACGGCTCCTCGAGCGTCAGATACACAAAATTGAGGTACGAGGTTCGGCCGAACTCCTTAAGCGCCCACGTCTTTCCAACCTGGCGCGCCCCCTTAAGGATAAGCGGCTTACGATATTCTGACGCTTTCCAAGCGTTAAGCTTGGCAATGATATCTCGCTGCATGACCGAACCTCCCGCAAAGAAACTTCCGTAAACGTGATATTTCCCACATTTTACCCTAGGTAAAACGTGACATTTATCACATTTACGGAAGTTTTAAGCTCATTTCGCCACACTTTTATCACATTTATTGCAATGTGACAAAGGGGCAGTCCCTTTGTCACCCGCACAAAAATGGACGCGCCAACGGCGCGCCCATTCACTCTATTTATATCAGCCCGCCTGACCCGAACGGCCGAGTCGTCACAGAACCCGGGAGCCCCGGCAGGGCGGGTGCTTGCTCAAAATGAGTTCCGCACGCAAAGAAGGCCACTAAATGTGGCCTTCGTCTTGCGCAGGACTGTTCGAAATTTTGAGGAAGCACCCACCCTGCCGGGGCTCCCGGGTTCCCGTTTACGAGAGCGACGTTCTCAGCAACTCGTTGAAGAGCTTCGGGTTGCCCTTGCCGCGGCTCGCCTTCATGCACTGGCCCACCAAAAAGCCGATGACCTTCTGGTTGCCGTCACGATACTGCTGCGCCTGATCGGCACAGTTAGCCAGCACCTCGTCCACGATCGGCTGCAGCGCGCCGGCATCGCTCACCTGACGCATACCGCGCTCGTCGACGATCTTGTTGGGATCGTCGCCGGTCTGAGCCATGGCCTCAAAGACCTCGTGCGCTTGATTGGAGCTGATGGCGTCGGTCGCAAGCAGCTTGGCAAGAGCTGCCACCTGGGCCGGCGCAATGCCGGACTCTGCCAGCGACACACCCGCGCCCTTAAGGTAGGCGATCATCTCGTTGACCAGCAGGTTTGCGACCGTCTGCGCTTCCTTGCCAGCCATACCGGCAGCGGCAGCCTCAAAGAACTCGGCAAACTCGGGGTCGCCGGCAATCTGCTCGGCATCGGCCGTCTTAATGCCAAAGTCGGCCTCAAAGCGGGCGCGCTTGGCATCGGGCAGCTCGGGAATCTCGCCACGGCAGCGGTCGATGAACTCGTCGTCCAGATCGAACGGCGCCAGGTCGGGATCGGGGAACAGGCGATAGTCGTCGGCCGTCTCCTTCACGCGCATGACCACGGTGCGCTTGCGGCTGGGCTCCCAATGGCGGGTCTCCTGGTAGATGATGCCACCCTCCTCGAGCACCTCGGCCTGACGGCAAATCTCGTAGGCAAGGCCGTCGTGCAGGCTCTTGAACGAGTTGAGGTTCTTGAGCTCGGTCTTGGTGCCCAGCTTGGTCTCGCCGCGGCGTCGCAGCGACACGTTGCCGTCGCAGCGCATGGAACCCTTCTCCATGGAGCAGTCCGAAATGCCCAGCGTCACAAAGATGCGACGGAGCTTCTCCATAAACAGGCGCGCTTCCTCGGGCGTACGCAAGTCGGGCTCAGTCACGAGCTCAATCAGCGGCGTGCCGCAGCGGTTGTAGTCGACGAGTGACTCAGCCGCGGCGGTAATGCGGCCCTCGGCACCGCCCACGTGGACCATCTTGGCAGCGTCCTCCTCCATGTGGATGCGCAGAATGCGGATGGGCACCGTGTAGGAACCGTCCTCGCGACGCTCGGGCATCTGCAGGTTGGACGCGTCGTAGCTGGCCAGGTGACCGGCGCGCTGGTTGCCCTCGCGCATGGTCGACGTCATGGACGTGGACAGGCCCTCGGCGTTGGCAGAGGCGCTCGCCAGGCTCTGGGCCTCGGCCTCGCCAAACGCGCAGTCTGGGCGCTCGGCGGCACCGCGACCGGTCACATCCAGGTCCAGGTGGCCGTACATGGCAAAGGCGACCGGACCCTGCGTGGTCTGGAAGTTCTTGGCCATATCGGGATAGAAGTAGTGCTTGCGGTAGAACATCGAGTGGCGCTGGATCTCGCAGTTGGTGGCGAGACCTGCCTTGACGATGCTCTCGATGGCGCGCTTGTTGGGCACCGGCAGGGCACCGGGCAGGCCCAGGCACACCGGGCACACGTTGGCGTTGGGCTCGTCATCGTGGCTGAGCTTGCAGTTGCAGAACATCTTTGTATCGAGTGCGGTGAGCTCGGTGTGGATCTCCAGGCCGATCACGGCCTCCCAATCCTGCAGGACCTCGGAAAGCTCCTTCATTACAGCTCGCCTCCCTTCCCGGCAAAATCGGGCGCGACGGAAAGCGCGGGCGCACCCGTGGCGGCATCGGCAAAGCCGCGCTCCAGGGCGCGGGCAAACGTAAGCAGCTGACGGTCCTTAAAGGCCGGACCAACCAGCTGGGCAGAAACGGGCAGCTGAGTATCCTCGCCCAGGCCCAGCGGCACCGAGATGCCACCGTTGCCGCAGATGTTGAGCGAGATGGTGTACAGGTCGGAGAGGTACATCTGCGTGGGGTCGCTGATCTCGCCAAACTTAAAGGCCGTGCGCGGCGAGGCGGGCATGAGGATGGTGTCCACCTTGGCATACGCAGCGTCGTAGTCCTGCGTGATGAGCGTGCGGGCCTTTTGCGCAGCGTAGTAGTACTTGTCGTACACGCCCGAGCTCAGCAGGTAGGCGCCGAGCATCTGACGGCGCTTGGCCTCGGCACCAAAGCCGTGGGCACGCGAAAGCGAGCTCTGATCGGACAGATCGGCGCAGCCTTCCTCCTGATAGCCGTAGCGAATGCCGTCAAAACGGGCCAGGTTGGAGAACGCCTCGGCCGGGCCGATGACGTAGTAGGCGGCGATGGCGGCGTCCAGGTGCGGCAGGTCGACCTCGACCAGCTCGGCACCCTGGTTCTGCAACTCCTGGGCAGCGCGCTGAACAGCGGCCTTGACCTCGGGCGTCAGGCCCTCGGCCTCCATAAACGCAGGGATGATGCCCACGCGCTTGCCCTCGATGCTGTCGTTGAGATGCTCGGTAAAATCGACGGCGCAATCCTGGCTGGTGCAGTCGTACGGATCGTGGCCCGCGCCGGTAAGCGCATTCATGGCCAGCGCGACATCCTCGACCGTGCGGCCAAAGGGTCCCACCTGGTCGAGCGACGAGCCAAAGGCAACCACGCCGTAACGGCTCACGGCGCCATACGTGGGCTTAAAGCCCACCACGCCGCACAGCGATGCCGGTTGGCGAATGGAGCCGCCGGTGTCCGAGCCCAGCGAAAGCGCGACCTCGCCCGCGGCAACGGCGGCAGCGGAGCCGCCCGAGGAGCCGCCGGGCACGCGCTCGGTATCCCAGGGGTTGTTGGTGCGGTGGAACGCCGAGCTCTCGGTAGAGCTGCCAAAGGCAAACTCGTCCATGTTGGCCTTGCCCATGGGCAGGCAGCCGGCATCGAGCATGCGCTGGACGCAGGTAGCGGTGTAGACGCTCTGGTAGTCCCCGAGCATGCGGGAAGCGCAGGTAGTGCGCGTGCCCACGAGGTTCATGTTGTCCTTAATGGCCAGCGGCACGCCCGCGAGCGGGGGCAGCGGCTTGCCTGCGACACGGTCGGCATCCACGCGTGCAGCGGCCTCGAGCGCAAGCTCGGGCGCCACCTGCAGGAATGCCTGGACCCCGCCCTCGCGCGCCTCGATGGCGGCAAGAGAGGCCTTGGCCACCTCGGTAGCGGTAAAGTCGCCGGCGGCAACGCCCGCGGCGATCTGGGCGGCGGTAAGGGAATCGAAGCTTAGCGCCATTACTCGCTCTCCCCCTCTCCCAAAATGGACGGCACGCGGAAGTAGCGGTCGCGCGCGCTGCCGGCGTTTTCGAGCGCAACGTCGAGCGGCAGGTCACGCTCGGGCTCGCGCAGGTCATCGCCCATCACGTTAGACAGGCTTCCGATGGGATGGAACGTGGGCTCCACGTCGGGCAAGTCATATTGCAAGACGGGCTCGAGCATCTGGACGGCGTCGTTCAGGTAGGACGTCATCTGGGTGAGCTCGTCATCGGTCAGTGCGATCTTTGCGTACTCGGCGATGCCGCGCACGTCTTTCTCGCTGAGTGCCATAGGCGCTCCCTTCCGCATAACAGATAAACCGCTCTAGTATACAAGGCAACGCCGGCTTGGAGCAGACGCTTTACCCAAATGCAGCGAAAACGTAACGAGGGCGGCGGTTGGCAGGCTGCGGGCTGGCGGTTCTGCAGCGAAACCGCACCGTCCATAGCGAAAACCGTCTCGCCCGCAACGAAAACCATCACAACATTCGACGCTTTTCGCCAAAATCGCGATTTTCATCGAATGTTGTGATGGTTTGGAAGCCCCCGACCACCACAAAGGTGCCTGTCCCCATTGTGGTGGTTCTGGAGAATGTCTTATGCCGAGGCCTTGGCCTTGCGGCGCTTGCGGACCGCGTGGATCACGATGTCCAGCAGCAACAGCACAATGGCCACGACCACGATGAGCACGGCGAACTCGCGCTTGCCCCAGTGGCGGCCGGCCAGCGACTTTTGCTTGTCGACATCCTTCTTGTTGTACTTGGTGCGCACGCAATGCACCAGCAGGCGGTGGTCGTTCACGCCGTAGGGCGTGCAGGTGACGAGCGTCACCTTGTCGGCTCCGGGCTCGATGGTCAGCGACTCCATCTCCTCGGGCAGCACGACCTCGGAGTCCACCATCTTGTAGGCGAGCGTCTTGTTCATGGTGTGCAGCAGCACCAGGTCGCCGGGCTCCAGCGAGTGGATGTCGTCGAACATGCTCAGGTTGCGCATGCCCGAGTGCGCGGTGAGCACGCAATGCGTCGAGGTTCCGCCCACCGGCAGGCTCGTGCCCTCCAGGTGGCCGACGCCCGCCATGAGGACCTCCTCGCTCGTACCGTGGTAGATAGGCATGCTCACGTCGATGGAGGGGATCTCGACCCAACTCATCATGGGATCGCGGTCAAAGATGAGCTGCTGAGCGTAGGGCTCGATCTGGTCGGCGGGGAGCTCGGTGGCCTCGCCGGCAAGTTGCTCGTTATAGGAGCGCGCCTGGAGCAGGATGCGCTCGCGCTCCTCGGCAGACAGCGCGTCCACGGTGCTGGACACGGTGCTGATCTGGTTGAACACGCCCGAGGCTTCGAGCCGGTCCAAGATCCACGGCCAGGTCATAAGGCCCACGCCAATAAGGATGATGACGATGGTGATGAGCCGGTCGGCCCAGCGCGGCAGTCGCTTGCGGCGACGCTTGGGCTTTGGTTGAGGTTTGGGCTGCGGGCTTGAGCCACCGTTGGCCGCGGCGTTATTGCTCTTCATATGTTTGGCGCCCTGCACCATCGCCGGTCACTCCTCTACAACTCAAGTTGTCTAAACAAATAATAGCCGATTAGCAAGCTTCCGCGCCGGACAACGCCGCTAGACTGCACCGTCCAGTCGAGGATAAGCCCGCATTTGCGTTTTCAAAATGTCCCGAATCGGTTGGGCGATTCGGGATACAATGTCAATAGGAAACGACGCATCCCGCGTAAGTGTTCGAAAGCGCGGGCGACCAGTTTCCGACGTTGTTAAATGCCCGGGCCTCTAACCCCGGGCATTCTTATTTGCGCTTGTTACGGCGCAAATGCCTTCTACCGTCCGCACCGCGCGTGCGCCTACGGACCTTAAACCGAACCTCATACGAGTCAAGAAACGCGATGACGAACGTACCCGCATCGGACGGTGGAGCCTGGCTGCGTTGCCCAAAAAGAACGGGGCAGACTCCAGTGCGGAGTCTGCCCCGAAAAGAGAATGGCAAAGCAAGAACGTCGATGGACGAGAAAAGTGTCCGCAAGTCTCATGGTCATCACATCCCACCTGCCAAAGGGATGGGTGAGCGAGCGTTACTCCTGCTCGGACTCCTCAGCCTGCTTACGGCTGCGGATGAGGTGCGCCACGCCGATGCACAGCACCGCGCCACCAGCGATCCAAGTGAAGGTCACGCCGTTAAGGCCGGTCAGCGGGAGGTTGGAGCCCTTCTTGTTCCGAATGGTGACGGGGATGGTCGCGTCGTTTGCTTTCTGGGGGGTAACCATAACGGTATCGCTGGACGTCACATCGAGATTCGTCAGATTGCCGTTCTCGTCGTATGTCGGATTCACCGTAATGGTAAACGGAGCAAGGGTGTTGTAACCAGCAGGAGTATTGCATTCGGTAATCTCATACGTTCCCGCAACAAGACCAGGGATATAAATCTTGTCAGTGCCCTTGCTGGTCGTGAATTTTCCGGCCTTTTCCTCTTTGTCGGTAATGCCGCCAGTTTGGGTCAGCCACTTTTTAGTCCCAAGCTGAGTATTTCCCTCTTTGGTCATTTTAACTTGGAAGGTAGCTTTAAGTTTTTGGCCCTCGTTACCCTTTTCGACCTTGGTCACATCCAGGCGGAAGACATGGTCAGTAACTCGCTCCGACGTGGAGGTGCCAGTACCGTCAACCATGGGGTTATTCGAATAGACGAGTTTGACATCATTGGTGTTGCCGGTGACCGTGTATTCGGCATCGCTGGTAAGCGTTGCCTTATAGGTCACAACCACCTTGGAATCAGCATCAACTTTAATTCTATTACCGGTTTTATCCTTCACGGTCTTAAGGTCGGTAAAGGCAATGGTGAGATTTTCCTTCTTAGTAGTGCTGTCTCGCTGTAAAACTACCTTATATCCATCATTGTCACTTTGCGCGATCTCGGTCTCCCTGCCTTGGTTGTCAATATAAACGTGAAGATCCTTCGGCGTGTTTCCAGATCCCTCAGCAGCCTCCAGTCCCTTGCTCAATGTGTCATGAAATTCATACTGATACTTGTTGAACGTGGCGATATTATCAGCAACTAAGCCAGTCAGTTTATATTCAACCTCCTGCCCAATATACGAGTCACTCACGTTTCCCCATTTCATGCCCTCAAGAACTTCCTTTTTGACGGTAGGAACGCTGGTCTTCTCGGTGACTGTTACGGGCTTACCACCCACGATAGCGAAGATCGGGGAGGTGCCAGTGTTCGGCTTATTCGTATCCGTAAGGCCGTCAGACACGAACAGGTAATAACCATCGCCATAAGCATCCGGGCGCGTCCAAGGATCATCCACCTTAAAAGAATTTCCCGCAGGAGTCTCGTCTGTAATCGCAGCCGCAATTGCATACAGCACGTCACCGGGAGCAACGCGCGTACCCTCGCTGCTGGTTTCCGAGCTGGCAGAAGTACCCGTCACATTTTTAGAAAGCCACTCGGCAACAACCGGGGCAGTGGCACTGTCCGCAAGCGCCGCAGAGGCGTCTGCATCCACGATTTCCTTGTACTTGGCAGATCCTTTAATAGCAGCGATTACCTTGTGCCCGATAGTCGTGCTTGACCATTCAATATCGGAAGCAACTTTTCCTTTGCTCTCCTCATCAGCGACTTTTGCCTTGAAGATCTGGTAGGCCTTGAACGTATTGTCCATGTTGGCGTCGTTGACCTTTTTGATCGTGATGCTGCCCGTCGCACCATCAGCAAACGCCATGGTCACCGGGGCCATCACGCCGCCGAAGCTCAGCGCTGCTGTGAGGCCGGCGGTTACTGCCAGGCGTGCGATGTTCTTGCTCATACTCATCTTCTTTTCCTCTGCTTTCTGCTTGAAGTCCATTTGATCTAAAACCATCTGTCTGTGTCTTAGCATCTACTTCGCTACGTCTCGCCCCGCTCTCTGTGGGGCTGCCAGCTACTCTTTATGGCTGCCACCTCCCCGCTTGACCAGGAGCGCGACCACGATGAGCGCGGCTCCGGCGACCGCTGCGGCGGCCGCGGCGTACATTGCCATATCGCCAGTCGAGGGCATAAAGCCTCCGGTGGTAATGCTAGGGGGTGTGCCGGTGGGCGTGTTGATGAGCGACGCCTCCAGGCTGCCCGTCGACCCGTCCGCGCTGTCGGCGCGCAGGGGCGACTCGGCCGTGATGGTGAGCTTGGGCTTGGCGGCGGCCACTTGGTCGACGTCCAGGCCCTCGGCCTTGACTGTCACGGAGCGCGTGCCCTTAAAGGCGGTGTAGCCCTTGGGCGCCTTGAGCTCGCGGACCTCCAGCTTGCCCGAGTCCACGCCCGAGACGGCCACGCGGCCGTCCTCGCCCGTGGTGACGGTGGCCTTGCCCTCCGCATCCCACGTGCCGTCGGCCGCCAGCGTGCGGCCGCGGTCGTCGGCGATGCTCAGGACCGCCCCGGCAAGCGGCTTGTCGCCGTCGCTGCCGCGCTTGGTGAACGCGAGATCCCAGGTGTAGGCGCACGCATCGTCGCTCGGCGTGCGGGTAAAGCCGGCATCGCCGGACTGGTCGGCAAAGGGAGAGCGCGGGTAGCGCAGGTAGACCTCGTTGGGGTTGCCCTTCGCGATGCCGTGGTTGCATGCGCTGTTGAGCGGCGCATTGTACACGGCGACCACGCGGGCGCCCGCGGTGAAGGCGTCGGCCCCGCCGAGCGCGGCGATGAGGTCGCCGGTGCGCACGGTGAAGGTCTTGCCGTCCGCCGCTACCTTGGTAGCGCACTGGGTCGTGATATCGGTCCAGCCCTTAGCGGGGTCGGTGCCGGCGCGGCCGTCCTTGCCGGTCTGGACCGCGTCAAAGCCGCCGTCCGCGCCCGCCGCCACGTACACGCGCATGCTCGCGGCGACCTCGGAGGGGTCGAGCCCCGCGCTCATGGTGTCGACGAACTGCACCGTATAGGTGTCGTAAGCCGTGAGCCCCGCGGGGACCGTAGCCGAGAGGCGCCAGTACAGGTCGTCGCCGACCGTGGCGTCGGCGGCCTTCTGCCAGGCGGCGGTGCTGTCCTCCAGCACGTGCTTGGCGACCTTGGGGGTCGCGGCCTTGGGCTTGACGGTGACGGCGCTGCCGCCCACCAGGGCCATGATCGGCGCGGTGCCGGCTTCGTTCTGGGAAATGGCGGCGTCGTCGGCGACGATAAGCCAGTAGCCACAGGACAGCTCGGCCGTCGTGCCCGCGTTAAGGGCCACGGACTCGGCGTCAGAGCTCTGGAGGGAACGAGCGAGCTGTGCGCTCAGCGCGCTCGTAAGGTGGGAATCGGTGTTGAGCCACTCGGCAGCTTCCTGCGCGGTGGTCTGGGAATTGGGCATGCCGGCGCTGTGCAGCACAGGCAGCGCGGCGTCGCACACGGCGTCGCTTGCCCAGGCGAGGTCGGTGGCGATCTTGGCGTCGCTGTCGCCGTCGACGACGTTGGCGCTAAAGATCTGGTAGGCGTCGTAGCTGCTCGCCACGGTGCCGCTCACCGTGATGGAACCGGTCGAGGTCGGCGCGGCCTGCGCGGAAGCGGGGAACACAACCGCGCAGGTGCCGATCAGGAGGGCAAGCAGCGCAAACAAGATCGGGAAGGAGCAAACTTTCTTATTCACGACGCTCGCCTCCCTTCGCATTCGCCTTGCGACGAATGTGCATCCAGGCCGCAGCAGCGCAAAGCACCGCCGCACCGGCAAGGTACGTCAGAGTGACGCCCGACATACCAGAAAGGGGCAAAGAGGTGGAGTAGGTGTTGGTGAAGGTGGGGTCATCGGTCTTGCTTTCCGCGCCGTTGGCGTCGACCTCGTAGTAGGTCGGCGTGCAGTTCAGCGTGCCGTCACCGTTGTCCGTTGCCGTCACCACGACCTTGAAAGTCTTGGTGTCGTTCTTGTAGCCTTCGTGTTTGGTGCCATCGTTCTCGTCGGCGTCGCATTCACGGATGTAGTAGGTGAACTTCGCCTGCCGATTGCCATCGAGCTCATCAGCGCCTAGTGGGCCGATTTGTACCGAATCGAACTTTACTATCTGAGGGTTTTTCGGCCCAGAAGTATATGTATATATGGGCTGAAAAGTTTTCTCCGTGTTGTTGGTATTCTCAGCATACAGCTCGAACTTGAACTTCTTCATCTCGCCGCCGTCGACCTTCTTGGTCACCTGAGGTGTCCAAGAGCCCTTGGCTGTGTATGCATTAGTAAAGGTCTTATCATTAATAAAGATCTTACCGTTCGTGAGATTAACGGACACATTACTGACATCGCTCGGGGTAACCTCCATCGAGTCCCCTTTGGTGAGATTAGTGACCTTTACTTTTCCAACCGAGTAGTAGGTGTAAGTAATGTCCAGCACCTTCTGTGTCTGGGCCACCGTTGTTTCAAATTCAATCTTGTAGATAGTCTCGTCGTAAGTCACGCCAGAAACAGGAGTATCACCGGGGTCCTCAACGAGGTAGTAGACAATCGAACCATCGGAGTAAACCTCGCCCAGATTAAAGGCAAATTTGCCGTCGCCATCATTCGTGACCCCATCGCCAACTTTTGTGCAGCCATTGAGTTGCAGCTTGTGATCGGCAAACGAGGGACCCTGCTTATTTGTACCCTGTTTGAGCAGCTGGAACTTGAACTCTCCGTTTTTAAGCACACGACCCGTTAGCGCCTTAGTGCCGTTGAGCTTCATCTTGGGGTACACGCTCACCTGCGTGGTGGAGCCGGCGACAACGTCGCCGTTGGTCATGATGCCGCCACCGTGGATGTTAGATTTGTTGCCCGTGATGTAGAGGGTCGCAGCCGTGGTAGCAGCATCCTTATCCTCCTGAATCGGCTCAGATTTAAGGCCAATCATGTACTTAGCCTGAGCGCCTTCGTACTTGCCGATAGACGTTGGCGTCGTTTTGTCGATCGTGCCCGACCAATTCGCAGCACCACCACCAAGCATTTGACCGGTTACGGCAGCGATATACGGATTATTTTCAAAATTGGCAGAATCGTGAATTAGGAAAAGGTCCTTATGGCCGGCAGCTATAAAACCTGGGGTTATTTCGCCGCCCTTATCATCCTTCTCATTGAAATCCCAGTCCTCGCTCTTCCCATTACTGCCGCCCGATCGGTTATAACTACCGTCAGGTTTACCGTCAGTATTACCGAAAACCGCGATGCCATTGGTATCGGTAATGGCAGTCTTACCAGTCGGGCAAGCGGCAAACCCGCCGCCAAAGCCATTGGCATGATTGTTGGTAATCAGCGCGTTATATATATTGAGGCTCGCCGATTTAATGCCTTGTTCACTGCTACCCTGAACGAACACGCCGCCGCCACCCCAGTCGTTGGTGGTATTGGTCGTATTGTTAGTGATATAAGCGTGTGAACCTTTCGGCACTTCAAACACACCAACGGTAGGCGCAGAGATACGGATACCGCCGCCCTCCGAGTTTTGCGCCACGTTGCTAGCTATGGTTCCACCAGAAAACGTAAACCCGGAAAGAGCCTTATTCCAAGCGCCAGCATAAACGCCGCCGCCAGCCTCGGCAGAGTAGTTGCCCGTGATGTAACCGCCTGCAATTGCGAGACTGCCGCCATTGAAAGCAGCAATGCCGCCACCACCGTGGCAACCGTTACCCTTGTGACTATCATCGTAGTGCTGATATTTGTTGTTAGTAATGTGACCATCCGTAATGGCCACATTAGAGTTCTCAGCACAAATTCCCGCGCCAAAACCGCTTTGAGAATTATTTGTACCGTTACCGGAGATAATACCGCCAACCATGTGTACCGTAGAATTCCGGGCATAAACGCCGCCGCCACTGGGGGCATAGTTACCAGCAATTACGCCGCCAGAGATCTCCAGGGTTGAGCCCTCATCCAGGGTTGAGCCCTCATCCAGGGTTGAGCCCTCAACATGAATTCCAGCACCAGCACCATCGCTGCCCATAGAAGCACCACAAACGTATCCGCCACTCATGCTGACGGTAGAGCCGTTCTGGGCATAGATAAGGCCATCAACGTTGCAATTGTTCTTTTGAGTAAGCACGCCACCCTGAAGGTTAAACGTACCACCGTTAAGCTTGATGAGATTCACTTTGCTGCTGCTACACGCCACGATGGCGCCTTTAATGGTGACCTGGTGCTCGTAGGTGGTCTCGTTTGTACGAGTGCTGTCCTTAGTGTCCACGCTGGATTTAGTCACGTAATAGGTAAGCTTAGTCGGAACGTCTTTTTCATAGAGCATTTTTGCCGTCTTGCCACAATTATCAGCTATCAGATTGTGGTCTTGATCCTGCAGCGGCTGAGAGCCAGCGATATTATCCTCACCCGGATGAGAATCCGTGATTGTAAACTCGGCACTATTGCTCACATTGAAAAGCGACTTATTATTATTGCTCGAGTACTTTATCTTGAAGCCATTAAGATCAAGGGTGATATTGCTACCACTCTTATTGAGAATAATCTCTTCGTTGCAGTCTAGGTCCTTCATCAATTGAAAACTGCCGGACTGATTTTCCGTAACGCTCTCAAGTTTAGTTTTGAGCTCACTTGCCTTATCAATTCCCTCGGCAGCCGCTCCAGTTTGCTCGTTTTCCGCAGCCGCGACAACGGTTTTGTCATCCGAAGTCGTTGTACCCTCGTTCTGCTGCTCTTCCTCGGACTGTCCCTCAAGCTGGGCATCGTCGCCAGTCTCGCCGCCCTCGGTCTCGTCACTTTTCTGGTTTTCGGCATCCCCGCCAGTAGTGTTGTCCACATCAGTAGACTCAGTTGAGGAATCAGCCGCCGCCACAGTTTTCTCGGCTGCACCCGCCTCGGCATCGTTAGCAATAGCCTGCGAGATCGGGGGCATGACGAGCGACAGTACCAGGCTCAACACGGAGGCTCCGCACAAAACGCCTGCCAGTACACGGCGCGTCGCTTTATTACTCTGCTTAGATTTGTCTGAATTCGCTTTCATCGATGTCTCCTCCCCAAGAGACCGCGATCTTGCTCTTTCCCTATCAAACGTATCTGCGCAATCTGTAATTGCACACGCTTATAGTACATATTGTAACGATTGTTTGAACATCTGAACAACAAAACCGACAATTTTGTAGCGAATTCTCAATTCTCTTGACATTATCTCAGATTTACCTTCGTTTATTCGCTATTTATTTTTTGTTTCTACTGGTAATTTAGTTGCCCATCATTTTTTAATGGCATTAGGTTAATTTGCACAACATTTTGCTCAAGAGTAAACATCCCGCTCACGGTCGAAAATCGACCGTGAGCGGTAGGTCATCAACCGGGATGAATACCCTACCAAACTGATGAGAATATCTTAAACCCATCGGTGGTTAGAAGCATGATGTTCAGACAACAATATTTGAATTTTCCCACAGATTTTAGGTATCAATTCGCCCAAATCACCTGAGGCCACCACAAAGGCGCCTGCCCCCTTCGTGGTGGTTCTCCCCCTGCGCTACAGCAGATGCTCCTCGATAAAGATCGCGATGCCGTCTTTGTCGTTACTCGCGGTTACAAAATCGGCGGCGGCACGGGTGGCATCGCTGCCATTTGCCATGGCCACGCCCACACCGGCGTCGGCCACCATGAAGGTGTCGTTGTCGGCATCGCCAAACACGCAGATGTCCTGGAGCTTCATGTCGTTGAGCTCCGCCACGCGCACAAGGCCGCGCGTCTTGGACACGCGCGGATCCATGAACTCGTAGAGCCACTGCGTGGTTTGCAGAGCCGCCGCCCTAACAGTGTCATCGGCAAACATCGACGCCCGCTCAATCACCCGCGGCATTACCTCGGGCGCCATGGTAAACATCACCTTGGGCTGCGGCTCGCGCAAGAACTCGGCAAAATCGACCACCTGGTAGGGCACGCCGTCGACGCGCGACAGGTGCTCGACGCACGCGTTGCTCTCGGGCACGTAGAACACGCCGTCTCGGGGGCAGACGGGCGTTGCCGGAAGGTCCGCCATGTGCTTGCAGATGCGCGCGATGGTCTCGCCCGGCAGCGGATAGCTCAGCTCGTTGATGTCGTGCGCGCGGTCGATGACCCCGGCGCCACCGCAGCCCACGAGCACGTCCACCAGGCCTTCGATGCCCCAGAGCTCGTACATGGCCTCGGTCGCGTGGGCGTCGCGCCCGGTGCACAGGCCAAAGAGCACGCCGCGCTCGCGCAGGGCGCGGATCGCCGCCACGGTGCGCGGGGACACCGTGTGCTGGCTCGTGAGCAGCGTACCGTCGATATCGCAGAACACAGCTTTGATGTGGCTGAAGGTGGTGTCCATGGGGGCCTTTCTGGGTTGTGCGGCGGTGTGGGGTGTATTCGCAAACGGCGTACATGGTATACCAAGGCGCAGGGGCGGCCCGTCAAAGCAAAAACCACCGCAAAGGTGCCTGGCCCCTTTGTGGTGACCAGACCCGAAGGGTGGCCTGGCCTGGGGCGCAAACCATCACAACATTCGATGTTTTTCGGCACAATCGCGATTTTCATCGAATGTTGTGATGGTTTTTACTGCTTTGCGGCACGATCCAAATGCCGGCGTCCAAACAGCAGCAGCGCCGCGGGAACCGCCGTCACGACCATGCCTGCCCCCACGAGTGTCCGTTGTACGCCAAATGTTGCCGCCAGCCACGGTGCAACCGCCAGAGGGGCCACGCCGGCGAACATGTTGCCAAAGCCCATGACCGAGTTGACGCGACCGAGCTGCTCGAGCGGAGCCGTCGTTTGCACGATGGTGTTGTGGAGCGGGTTGACGACACCCCAAGCTATGCCCAGGGCGACCTGGCCGACAAGGGCCACACCCACGTACGGCGTCCCCACATAGAGCAGGCTTCCCAGGCCCACGGACATAAGTGCCACGAGCAGCGTTTTTAGGTTTACCAAGTGCGGCGGCAAGCGGAGCGCGAGCACGGCACCCAGCACCGCGCCCACGCCCGAGGCCGACGAGAGCCAGCCCATCCACTCAACGCCGACGTGCAGGACATCGCGGTAGAAGAACGACTCCAGCGGATCGAAGGCACCGTAGCCAAAGTTCGAAAGAAAAATGATGCAGAAAAGTAGCGCGAGGACGCTGTTGGTGAAGACTGTCTTGATGCTGGCTGCGAAGGTGGCGCGGGCGGACGTGCTGGGGTTGGAGCTTTGTCCCGCACGCTCCCCTTCCTCTGCCGAATCGGCATCCGCATCCCCGGCGACATGGCTGGTCTGCGGCCTAAAGCCCCAACCGGCGACGAGCGCCAGTGCGGTAAAGAGCATCATGAGCACGAACACCGCGCGCGACGACGCAGCCGCCGCGACAAAGCCGCCCAGCGTGGGACCAACGATGATACTCACGTTTGAAAACATGGCGATGGTGGAGTTGATGTCTTTGAGCTCGACGGGATCATCGGTGAGGTAGGCCGGATAGGATGTGGCAATGGGCTGGGCGAATCCCATCGTAAAGCCCAGAAACACCGCGCCGAGCAGGACGACGCCGGTCGTGCTGCCAAAGGCGATGATCGCCGCGCCAGTTGCGAGAGCGCCGATGATGCTCAGCAAGAAATGGCGGCGCGGACCCCAGGCGTCGAGCGCCGCGCCACCCGCAAAGGATCCCAGGATCACGAATACATTCATAAACAGGACGGCCAGCGATGTCGCGACGACCGAAGCGCCGTCCGCATAGGTGAGCGTCCCGATGACGCCGATAAAGTAGCTGGTCTGAAAACCGGTGTAGATGAGAAAGCGCATTGCCACCAGGTGCTTAGCCTGCGCGGACAGCGATGATTGAGGCTTTGAGAAAAGAGAGGCGAGCATGGAGACTCCTTGTTTCATACGAATACGGGCGGTGGGCATTCGCCACCGTCTGTCAAATCAATCTATTCGCAAGAAACACTAAGGACGCATCAAGCCCCTTCTCTCCGTTTTTCGCCCGTCATGAACTACTTGGTAGATTGTAAGGCATGTCCCACACATCTACTAAAGCAAAATCCACCACAAAGGTGCCTGGCCCCTTTGTGGTGGAAATGGCGTTTGCTCAGATAAAACCTGCCAAAATAAACCTGTCCCTTTTTGGCAGGTTATGGCAGCGCAGCGAGCCGGCCCTTAAAGGTGATCTTGGATGAGGTCGCAGATGGCTCGGGCGTCGTTGATGTTGATGGCTCGGGTCGCGAAGCCGGCGTCGAAGGCCTGACGCGCCAGGGCCTCGTTGCAGGCAAGGGCCAGCGTACGGCCGTCGACCAGGTCGAGCGAGCTCTTACCGCGCAGACGGTCGACACCGGAGCGCGCGACCACGATATTGTCGAAGCCCTCGGTCTTGTAGCCCTCGATGATCACCACGTCGACATCGTTGTAGCGCGACAGCAGCTCGCGCGCGGGCATCTCGTCCTCCTCACGTGTGTCGGCGTACTCCGCCCAGCGCGTGGCGCAGATGAGGCCCACGTGCTTGGAGCCGGCCTGGTGATGGCGCCAGGTGTCCTTAGCGGGCACGTCGATATCAAAGCCGTGGTGCCCGTGATGCTTGAGCGAACCCACGCGCAGGCCGCGGCGGGTGAGCTCGGCGATAACCTTCTCGACGAGCGTGGTCTTGCCCGAGTTTTGGTAGCCGATAAACGCGATCGCGGGGACGGCCGGTGCCGGAGCTGCGGGCGCGACGGCGACGGGTGCGCTCGTGGGCGCGGCACCGTCAGCGGCCACGGCCTCAACGGCAGCGGCCTGACGCTCGGCGCGGTCCCACACGCCCGAGCGGCCGCCCTCCTTGTGCAGCAGGCGCACGTCGATGATCTCCATGCCGCGATCGACGGCTTTGCACATGTCGTAGATCGTTAGGCACGCGGCGCTCGCGCCGGTCAGGGCCTCCATCTCGATACCCGTCTTGCCCGTCACGCCGGCCGTAACCAGCACGTGAAAGCCAACCTGCCCGTCCGCGCGCGCCGGCGCCCAGCCCTCGGGCATATCCTCGACAGACGTCCCCGCCGGAGCGATGGGCGCAATGTCGCACTTACTCTTGGTAATGAGCAGCGGATGGCACATGGGAATGATGTCGCTCGTGCGCTTGATGGCCATAATGCCCGCCACGCGCGCGCAGGCAAGTACATCGCCCTTTTTGGCGCGGTCCTGCAGCACCATAGCCTGCGTCTCGGGGTGCATGAGGATGGTGCCCTCGGCGATGGCAATGCGATGGGTCTCGGCCTTGTCGGACACGTCGACCATGCGTACCTCGCCCTTGGCGTCCACATGCGTCAGCTCGTCGCGACGGGCGTCGCGGGCGGGCTCGGTGGCAGCGCTGGCAGTCGGCTGCGCGGCTGCGACGGCGTCGCCTTTGTTGGCAGACGAGGCTTTGTGGGCAGACATCGCGGCCCTGCGAGCGGCCTTGGTGGCATCGGCGTACCTGCTCTTGGCCATATGATCATCCTCCGATTTGGGACATAAATCGTTGCGTGCCCTCAATTATCGCGTGTTCCTGCGGTTTGTGGGCCACGGCATCGCGCCAAATCGAAAGTACCTGCATATCATCACCACGGCGCAGCGCCTCACGCACCGAATACTCGGCATCGCTGAACAGACACGGACGCACGTTGCCATCGGCCGTCAGGCGCAGACGGTTGCAGTTTGCGCAAAAATGATTGGACATGGCGCTAATAAAGCCAACCGTTCCCGCCGCGCCCGGAAAGTGCCAATAGCGCGCAGGGCCCGCGCCGGCAGGAGCGTCGTTGATGCCGAGCGGCTCGAGCTCGCCCAGTCCCGCCGCGGCTGCCCCGGCATTGATGCGCGCCCGCAGCTCGTCGCTCGGCACGGTATCGCTCGCGTCCCACAACTCGGGATTGAGTGTGGGCGCATGCGGGTCCACAGCGCAATGCGAGCTCGTGTGCTCGTCGCCGATAGGCATGTATTCGATAAAGCGCAGGTGGATGGGGCGGTCGAGCGTAAGCCGCGCGAGGGCCGCCACATCCTGGTTGAGCCGGCGCACTACAACGCAGTTGACCTTAACGGGCTCAAAACCCCAAGCCAGCGCCGCGTCGATGCCAGCCATGGTCTGCTCGAGTCGACCCAGGCGCGTGATCTTTCCAAAGAGCGTAGGGTCGAGCGTGTCGAGCGAGATGTTGACGCGGTTAAGCCCGGCATCTTTGAGCTGTGGCGCCAGCTTGGGCAGCAGGGCGCCGTTGGTGGTAAGCGAGATGTCCTCGATCTGCGGAATCGCGCGGATGTCACGAATGAGCGGGATGATACGGCGGCTGACCAACGGCTCGCCGCCCGTCAGGCGCACGCGGCGAATGCCCTCCCCCGCCACCAAGCGCACAAAGCGGGCGATTTCCTCGGCGCTGAGCAGCTCGTCGTGCACGCGGGGCGCCACGCCATCGGCCGGCATGCAATAGATGCAGCGGAAATTGCACTTGTCGGTAACGGCAATGCGCAGGTAGTTGATATCGCGGCCAAAGCCGTCGTGTTGCACGCGCTCGTCCACGCAGTCCTCCCCTCACGCAGGCCATTATTCTTCAGGAAATATAGTACCGCACGGGAAGAATGGGCCGACATACGTACGACACGAAAGGCCGTTGCGAAAAAGACCGGCCTCCCAAGCCCATCCTCAGCACGCAAACCATCACAACATTCGATGCTTTTCCCGATTTTGGCAAAAAACATCGAATGTTGTGATGGTTTGCCTACCCACAGCACCCCGTAGAAGGGCCAAAGCGTCCCTAAAGGCCGCCGTCCCAGTGCCGAATCACGAATTCTCGCAGATCGTTCTGCCGCTTTTGGAACGCTTCGCTTCGGTCGCACTTAAGGCCCATAGCGAGTGCGATAGCGTTCATCGCCCGATGCAATTGCAGCTGGTGGGCAAACTGAGTCCCGGTGAGGACGATCATCCTAAAGCCCAGCGCGCTCAGCACGGTCATACGCTCCGCATCCGACGCGCTGCGCTGTTTATCAAGATGGTCCGAGCCGTTGTATTCAATCCCCGTACCGCTCGCAGGCGCATATACGTCGATCTCGAAATACCCGGCCTTTGCGAGATACTTGAACTCGCTGGGAACATCGACCCGATGGTTGAGCTCGATCTTGGCGTATCCCAGCCCGCCCTGGGAACGTTTTGCTACGACCATGATTGCGGTGGCCGTCTCCATGGGCGACCGCGCGCCATCGTGCACGCGCTTGAGCACGGCGGCCGCGCGTACAGCCCCCTGACGAGATCGGTTCTCATTGCAATAAGCAATCAAGTCGGCAACGGTATACCTCTGCCTCATCTCGATATAATCGCCTGTCGACAGATGATTCAAATGGTATCGGGCGCAGATTTCGTAGCCATATTCCAGCTGCTCGGGCTCGCTCATCCACGAACCCGCTTGGACAAAGCACATGACCTCATCAACCACCAGAAGGCCTTCTGCCACCTCGATAAGATGGCCTGGAGGTACCGGCGCCCCAAACACGTGGCATCTAAATCCAGCCGGCGTCGAGCGCTCAAAATCGAAGTTGACGAGCGTGTCGATATGATCGAGCTCTTCTCGTGGAATACCAAGCGAAATCAGATAGTCGGTAACGATCCCAGCTGCCGTTGAAGCCCTCAGACCCTTGGCATCGAGTCCCAATTTGGGCAGGCTCGCGGTCGGTTCCGCCTCGTTAGCAAGCGAGTCCTCATCGTATAGGCTGCTTGCTCGCGAGAGCGGCTCGGACGGGCGCGCCACGTTGTGGTACAGCCAGGCAGTCTTATGGGACAGGACGATCGGCAGGTCCATGAGCCCTCCAATGGAGTCGGATAACCAACCTTATTCCCCTGCCCACGGGTCCGCACACCTTCGCGCGCAAGAAAGCGATTCCGCCCGGTCGAGTGGCAGAAAAACCATCACAACATTCGATGCTTTTCCCGATTTTGGCAAAAAACGTCGAATGTTGTGATGGTTTGAGGCGAGGTGAGAGGCACGGAGGGGTCAAAGCACCGTGCCCGAACGGGTTAATCCAGCTCCTTTAAGCCGTGCGCCAGCTGCCAGTACTCGCCGTGCTGGGCCAGGAGCTCCTCGTGGGTGCCGCGTTCGATGATGCGGCCGTGCTCGAGGACCATGATCGCGTCGGCGTCGCGGACGGTGGACAGGCGGTGCGCGATCATAAACGTGGTGCGGCCGCGCATGATGTGGTCCATGCCGCGCTCGATGAGCTTTTCGGTGCGCGTGTCGATGGAGCTTGTCGCCTCGTCCAGGATGAGCACCGGCGGATCGGCCACGGCCACGCGCGCAATGGCGAGCAGCTGGCGCTGGCCCTGTGACAGGTTGGCGCCATCGGCCGTGACCGGCGTGTCGTAGCCTCGCGGCAGGCGGCGGATAAACGAGTCGGCGCAGGCGGCCTCGGCAGCGGCGCGCACCTCCTCGTCGGTCGCGTCGAGCTTGCCAAAGCGGATGTTCTGCGCAATGGTGCCGCTAAACAGGTGCGTATCCTGCAGCACAATGCCCAGCGAGCCGCGCAGGCTAGCCTTGGCGATATGTTTAACGTCGATGCCGTCGTAGGTGATCTCACCGTCATCGACCTCGTAGAAGCGGTTGATAAGGTTGGTGATGGTTGTCTTTCCGGCACCCGTGGAGCCAACAAACGCGATCTTCTGCCCCGGCTTGGCAAACAGGTTGAGGTCCGTGAGCACACGGGTGCCGGGCACGTAGGAAAAGTCCACGGCATGGAAGCGCACGTCGCCGGCAAGTGGCACCAGACCCGTGACAAGCTCGGTACCGTCGGCGGCCACCGCACGGCCTGCGTCATCGACCGAGGCCACGTCGTGCAGATGCCCGTACGTGCCCACGCCACGGCCCTCGGGAATCTTCCACGCCCACGCGGACTCGCCCGTCTGCACCAGCTCCACACAGCCCTCGTCCACCTCGGGCTCAAGGTCCATCGCGGCGAACAGGCGCTCGGCACCGGCCAACGCGTTGAGCAAGAAATTGCCCAGCTGCGTAAACTGGTTGATGGGCATGGCCGCCTGGCGCACAAAGACCAGGTAGCTCGCGAGCGCGCCCACGTCGGCCAGACCGTTGATGCAGAGCATGCCGCCCGCCACCGCGACGATCGCGTAGTTGGCGTAGCCAATCACGACGGTCATGGGCACCATGGAGTTGGCGTAGCTCACGGCGGCGGTGCCGGTGCGGCGAAGCTCGTCGTTGCGGCAGGTGAAGCCGGCGACATTCGCTGCCTCGCGGTTAAAGACCTTGATGACCTTTTGACCCGAGACCATCTCTTCGATATATCCGTCCAGGTCGCCAAGCGATGCCTGCTGGGCGGCAAAGAAGCGCTTAGAGCGCGCGCCCGAGTAGCGCGCGTACAGCACAATGGCCACATCGCACACGAGCGTGATAATCGTGAGCTGCCAGTTAAGGATGATGAGCATGGCCGTGGTGCCCACAACCTGAATGGCGGCCTGAATCACGTTGGCAAAGCTGTTGTTGAGCGCCTCGGAGACGGTGTCGACGTCGTTGGTGAAAAAGCTCATGATGTCGCCCGAGCGCGTGCTGTCAAAATAGCTGAGCGGCAGCATCTGGATGTGCGCAAACAGGTCGCGGCGAATATCGGACACCACGCGTTGGGCCGCGCGCACCATGATCTGTGAGTAGCCCAGGGCCGAGAGCACGCCCGCGGCGTAGATGATCGCCGTCAGGATAACCTGCTTGGCGAGCAGTTCCTTCCCGCCCGTGGCCAAACCGTTAACGATGGGGCGCACCATGTAGGTACCGGCGAGGCTCGCGATGGCGGCGATAGAGGCGAGCACACCCACCGCAAGCAGTGAGAACTTGGCGTGGCCCATGTAGCTGAGCAGGCGGCGGAGCGTCTGCCCCAGATTGGCCGGGCGGGCCTGAGCGGATGTCTTAGGCATGGCGTTCACCTCCTTCTCGGGCCGGGGCATCTGCGCTCGCATCCCCCGCGAACTCCATCTGCGAGGCGTAAATCTCCTGGTAGATGTTGTCACCCGCCAGCAGCTCCTCGTGCGCGCCCACGCCATGGACACGCCCGTCGTCCAGAACCGCAATGCGATCGGCATCCATCACGCTCGCGATGCGCTGGGCGATGATGATCACGGTCGTATCGGGAATCTGCGCGATATGCTCGCGAATCTTGGCGTCGGTCGCCATATCGACCGCACTGGTAGAGTCATCAAAAATGAGCACGCGCGGGTGCTTGAGCAGCGTGCGCGCGATGCACAGACGCTGCTTCTGCCCGCCCGAAACACCGGCGCCGCCCTGGCCCAACTCGCCGTCCAGCCCGCCGATGCGGTCCAGGAACTCGTCTACACACGCCGCACGGCAGGCACGTAGCAGCTCCTCGTCGGTGGCATCGGGCGCGCCCCACTGCAGGTTCTCGCGCACGGTCCCCGTGAACAGCACGTTCTTTTGCAGCACAATGCCCACCGCGTCGCGCAGGGCAGCCAGGTCGTAGTCACGCACGTCGCGCCCACCCACGAGCACGGCGCCCTCAGTCGCGTCGTACAGGCGCGCGATGAGCTGCACGAGCGAGCTCTTGCCCGAGCCCGTGCCGCCGAGCACGCCCACCGTGGAGCCCGACTCGATACGAAGGTCGATATGCTCGAGCACATCCTCGGCTGCATCCGCGCGGTATTTAAAGGAAACGTCGCGAAACTCGATACTGCCGTCCGCTGGCGCCGCAATCGCGAGGTCTCCCGCAGGGTTGGCGATAAAGGGCTCTTCATCGAGCACCTCTGCGATACGGCCCACACTCGTGAGAGCGCGCGTGAGCAGCAAAAACACGTTGGAAATCATCATGAGCGAGTTCATGATCAGCAGCACGTAGCTCATAAAGCCCGTGAGCGAGCCCACGCCCAAGCGACCTTCGATGATCATGCGGCCGCCAATCCACAGAATGGAAAGCGCCGCCACGTACATCGACAGCTGAAACACCGGCAGGTTGAGCACGGCGGTGCCGAAGGTCTTGGTCGCCGTGCCGGCGAGCTCGGTATTGACGGTGTCGAACTTGTCGCACTCGTGCTCGGCGCGTACGTAAGCCTTCACGGCGCGCACAGCGGTAAGGTCCTCTTGCACCACGCCGTTGAGGTGGTCCATCGAGGTCTGGAGTTGGCGGTAGAGCGGGCTCACGCGCACGGTAATGATACCGAGCACGATGGCGAGCATCGGCAGAATGACGGCAAAGACCGCCGCGAGCTCGCGCGAGAGCGCAAAAGCGTAGACGAGGCCCATGACCAGATTTACCGGCCCGCGCACCATGGGGCGGAAGCCGTTACCTACGGCATTTTGAATCACGGTGATGTCGGTGGTCATGCGAGTGACGAGCGAGCTGGCGTCGTAGTTGTCCAGATTGCCAAAAGCGAGCGTCTGGATCTTGCGATACTCGGCCTCGCGCAGGTTAGCGCCCAGCCCCGAGGCGACGCGAGCAGACGTGCGTGCATAGCCCAAGCCAAGTACCAGTGAACATGCGGCGCATACCAACATATACGTGCCCTGCAACAGCATGTAGTTGATGTCGCCCGCGGGCACGCCCACATCGATGATATTTGCCATGATGACCGGGATAAACAGCTCGAGCGCCGTCTCGGCCGTCACAAAGAACACGCCGAGCATGGCATCGCGGCGGTATGCCCCCAGATAGGAAAACAAAATCTTGAGATTGCGCACGCAGGTTCATCCCCCATCAAACGTTGTTCGCAAACCCACGTATTATGGCGCGCCGTGCGGCGGTGTCAAGTGTTCCGAAATCGATTTCTGCAAGGCTAGTGCAGGCGCCATGCTCACAGGACGCACGTCCGTATTCAATTAGAAATGAACGCGAGCGTGACTTTTTCGCCCCACTGCCGACATAAACCTTGACTCTACAATCGTTGTAGGGTTTTCACTACACTGGTACGTAAACAAACCAAGCCAGAAAGTGCCCCGCCCATGGAACACGACCTCACACGCGGCAATGTCCTCAAGACCATCGCGGTCTTTGCCCTGCCCTATATGCTCTCGTACTTTTTGCAGATGCTCTACGGCATGGCCGACCTGTACATGATGGGGCAGTTTAGCGGCGCCGCTGGCATCACCGCCGTGGGCAACGGCGCGCAGACGCTCTATATCATTACCGTGACGCTCGTGGGCCTGGCCATGGGAACGACGGTCATCGTCGGCCACGCCGTGGGCTCTCGTCGCTTCGATCGCGCCGAGACCGCCATCGGCAACACCATCACACTCTTCATGGGTGTCTCGGTGGCACTAGCTGCTGTCCTGCTCGCACTGTGCCCGCAGATTGTAGCACTCATTGGAACGCCAGCCGAAGCGGTCGAAGGCACTGCCGCCTACCTGCGCATCTGCTTTGTAGGCATTCCGTTTATCGCCGCGTACAACATTCTCTCGGCCATCTTTCGCGGGCTGGGCGATTCGCGCTCGCCCATGTACGTGATTGGCGTGGCATGCATCATCAACATCGCGCTCGACTTTCTGTTTATCGGCCACATGGGGCTCGGCCCCGTGGGCGCGGCGCTCGGCACGGTAACCGCCCAGACGGCCAGCGTTGCCCTCGCGCTCGTGTGGCTCAAGAGCCGCCGCACGAACATCCACGTTAAGCGCAGCGACCTGCGCCCCCAGCCCGAGGTGCTCGGCAGCATTCTTAAGATCGGCGTGCCCGTGGCCGTGCAGGACGGCTGCATCCAGGTGGCGTTTATGTTTATCACCGTCATCGCCAACCACCGAGGGCTCGTCGACGCCGCTGCGGTGGGCCTGGTCGAGAAGATGATCAGCTTTTTGTTCATTGTGCCGAGCTCCATGGGCGCCACCGTCAGCGCACTCACGGCACAAAACGCCGGCGCGGGCAAGGGCGACCGCGCGCGTCAGGTACTCAAGGACGCCATGACCATCTCGGTGGTGTACGGCTGCCTGATTACGGTGCTGATGTGGCTGGTGGCGCCAGCATTTATCGGCTTTTTTGCCAACGACCCCGCGGTGGTCGCAGCCGGTACCGGCTATATGCACAGTTATATTTTCGATGCAATCTTTGCCGGCATCCACATTTGCTTTAGCGGCTTTTTCGCTGCATACGGCAAGAGCTACATCGGCTTTGCGCACAACGTGCTGGCCGTGGCGCTCATTCGCGTGCCCGGTGCATGGCTGCTGTCGAACGCCTATTCCGATACGTTGTTTCCCATGGGCATCGCCTCGCCGTGCGGTTCGATTTTGTCGGCAGTCATCTGTGTTGTCGCGTTTACCGTACTCAACCGGCGCGGGGCTTTTGACAAATTGGCAGCGTAGCGGGGCGACGCAAAATCGCCCTCATCGATGACATCATCAGCGATGATCCGGCAACCTACGTGACGCAGATCACCGTGCCCGTTGCCCCGTCCAGATAAGAACTGCCTAGAAAACGTTCAGCTGTAGGCAGAATCTTGACGTTATAGGCCATATTTTGCCTCAAAGGCATCACGTGCCGTGCCAGCAGCACGCTCCCGTTCGGCCACAGCTATGCGAGCCATCAGACGAGCCTTAGCCTGTTCCTGAACCATGAGGTCATAGTCCTCAGATCGGAGTACGACAAATTTGCTATAGCCGTTTTTTGTAACAGTCACTGGGCCGAGAGCCTCCCAACAAGCTCGCTAAACGCCGGGGACACTCCCCGGCGTGGTGGTTTTACTCCTCCGGAATCGGAAACGCCCGGATGAACTCTGCGGGCGAGAAGGTCTTGATAGTCGAGCGTACAAAAGCGGCGCGATCGCGCGTGATGATAAAGTCCACACCGGCACGCTCTGCCATCGCACGGATACAGCCGTCCTCGAAGTCCGGCTCATCGGAATAGGCGGAGGTAAAACAAGCTTCTTGGTCGAGAGGCTCTAGCGAGTAGCTCTTAAGGCAGTCGCGCACTACCTCGCGGGCGCGCGCCTCGCCGGCCTGTTTAGTGAGAATGTAGTACGCGTCCTTGAGAGAGCAGGCCGAAACAACGCCCTCGATAAGCCCCACGTCAACAAGCCCCTTGATGGTTTGCGCCGCCCCATGCTCCGGCCGACCCGGAAGCACGCAATCGAGCAGAAAATTGGTATCGAGAAAAGCCCTCATAGGTAGCGCTCCCTCGCGACGCGCTTTTCATCTTCAACCGTCATCGTATCGAGCGGCGTTCCCTTTGGCATGTTAGCCACGATATCGAGATACTCCTGGTAGTCCTCATTCTCCGCGAGCATCTCGCGAATCTCCTTCCAGGTAATCTTGGGATGCCACATCGTACCCACGTCGCGCTTGGGCTTGTCCGAGCCGCGCGTCGGCTTTGCACCCCCGCGCTCCTGGGCAGCGTCATATTCCACTGCAACCGGGCCTTGATAGTCGAGCGGTACGATCTTGAACAACGGCTTGCTCCGCTTGAAGACCACAACCTCCTCGCCCTCATTGGCAACCTTTTCGGCCACCTGCGTAAGGTTTTGGCGCAGTTCCGAAAACGCGACGGTAACCATAACTGCTCCTCTCAACATATATCTTCACTGCTAAGTATACACGTTAATGTTAATGTTAAAGTGTATAAAACTCATCACAATGGGGCAGCCCCGTTGTGGGACCTCACTGCGGGGCCCCTTTGCTTTGTATGAATCTTCTATCGCTCCGGAACGACACCACTCCGCAGGGTCACCCTCAGCAACCTACATGACGCAGATCATGCTGCCCGCCACCACGCCCAAATAAAAACCTCCCGGAAAGTATCAACCTTTCCGGGAGGTTTTCTAATTTGATTATCGATATGCGATATGCTAAGCCTGGGGCACCTCACCAGTCGCCAGAATCTGCTCGAGCGCATCCTCGTCCAGCACGGGCACGCCCAGCTGCTCGGCTTTGGTGAGCTTGGAGCCCGCTTTGGGACCGGCGACCAGATAGCTCGTCTTCTTTGACACACTGCCCGAGACCTTGGCACCGAGCACCTTGAGCGCCGCGCCCGCCTCGTCGCGGGTGCGGTTGACGAGCGTGCCGGTGAGCACGAAGGTCAGACCCGCAAGCGGCTGTGCGTCAGCAAGCTCACCCGCCACGCCAGCGTCGGCTGCGGCCTGCGCGTGCGCGGCGCCCAAGTCGACCTCGAGCGACAGGCCCGCCTGGCGCAGGCGCTCCAGCACGGCAAGGTTCTCGGGCACGGCCAGGAACTGCTTGACGCTCGCCGCAATCTTGGGACCGATGCCCTCGCACTCGGCGATGTCCTCTTCACTCGCCAAGACGAGCTTGTCAATCGACAGGAATCGCTCGGCGATAACCTCGCCCACGCTCTTGCCCACGTGGCGGATGCCCAGGGCAAACAGCACGCGACCGAGCGGCTGGCTCTTGGACTTGTTGAGCTCGGCGATGATTTTCTCAGCCGTCTTGAGGCCTACCGGAATGGGGTCACCCTTCTTGACGCCCTTTTTACTGTTGGAGCTGGCATAGGTGCGCCCCGTGTCCAGTCCGGCGATGTCATCAACCGTGAGCTGGTAGAAGTCCGCGACATCGTGGATCAGGCCGGCGGCGATCATCTTGTCGACGATCTCGTCGCCCAGGCCGTCGACGTCCATGCAGCCGCGACTCACCCAGTGGAGCAGGCGCTCCTTGAGCTGCGCGGGGCAGTCGATGGACACGCAGCGGTAGGCGACCTCGCCATCCTCGTGGACCACGGGGCTGCCGCACACGGGGCAGACCTCGGGCATGTGCCAGTCGACCGAACCGGCCGGGCGCTTATCGAGCACCGGGCCCACGACCTCGGGGATTACGTCGCCTGCCTTGTGCACGATGATAGTGTCGCCCTCGCGCACGTTTTTGCGACGGATCTCATCGATGTTATGCAGCGTGGCGCGCGCGATGGTGGAGCCGGCAACCGTCACCGGGTCGAACTCGGCGACCGGCGTGAGCACACCGGTGCGGCCCACCTGGATGCGAATCTCGCGCAGGACGGTCTGCTTTTCCTCGGGCGGGAACTTAAAGGCAATGGCCCAACGTGGTGCGCGGGCGGTAAAGCCCAGGTCGAGCTGCTGCTGGAAGCTGTCGACCTTTACGACCACGCCATCGATGTCGTAGTCCAGGTCACCGCGATGCTCGAGCGCCTGGGCACAGAACTCGTGGACTTCGGCCGGCGTGGCGCAACGAGCCACGTTGGGGTTGACGCTAAAGCCGGCGCTACGCAGCCAATCGAGAAACTCGCGCTGGCTGTGGACGTGCAGCGGGTCGGTATCGGCGATGGCATAGATAAAGGTGGCCAGGTCGCGGCACGCCGTGACCTTGGGATCCTTTTGGCGCAGGCTGCCGGCGGCGGCGTTGCGGGGGTTGGCGAAGGGGTCGCGGCCCTCGGCATCGGCCTCGTCGTTCAGACGAACAAAGCTGCCCTTGGGCATATAGACCTCGCCGCGTACTTCGATGGTGCGCTCGCGATCGGCGGCCATGTGGGCGAGCGCCGGCTCGGACAGATGCATGGGCACATCCTTGATGGTGCGCACGTTGAGCGATACGTCCTCGCCCGTGGTGCCGTCGCCGCGCGTGGCGGCGCGCACAAAGGTGCCGTTTTGGTAGGTAAGCGCCACGCCCAGACCGTCGATCTTAAGCTCGCAGGTATAAGTGACGCTACCGGCACCAAGCGCATCCTCAGTGCGCTGGAGCCACGCGTCGAGTTCGTCCAAATCCATGGCATCGTCCATAGAATACATGCGCGCCATGTGCGTGACCGGCGTAAACTGTTCGCTCACGTAGCCGCCCACGCGCTGGGTATAGCTGTCGGGCGTCACGAGATCGGGGTAGGCCGCCTCGATTTCCTGCAGCTCAACAAGCATTTTATCGAAGGCGGCGTCCGTGATCTCGGGCGCATCGAGCATGTAATAGCGGTAGGCATGGTAGTCGAGCTCGTGGCGCAGCTCGGCCGCGCGCGTTGCCGCCTGGGCACGGGCGTCGGTCGGTGCGGCGGCATCCGCGCTCGCGGGCGTCTCGGTATCGATGTCCACGCCGTCACCAAACAGGCTCGATTGCTCCATAGCGGCACTCCTTCGCTCGATTTCAAACGGATACTAGAGTACCACCGGTCGCAAAGGGGCCGAATAGCGGTCTCAAACCGCACCGAATCGGCAGCCGTCGGATCGGGGTGGATCGCGCGATCAAACCATGCCCTTGCCGTTTCTAAATGATCCGTTTTTCTCCGTCCCCAACGGATCAATAAGAAAAGAGGGGCTGTCCCGCGTTGATGGGACAGCCCCTCTGGCTTCGATATGTGCAATACGGCTCGCTAGAACCCCTGACCGTAGCCCTGACCCTGGCCCTGCTGGCCCAGCAGCTCCTCCAGGTACTGGCGCAGCTGCTCGTCGGTAATACCGCCGTTGCCGGTGTCGGTCGCGCTGTCGTCCTGTTGCTGGTTCTGCAGCTCCTCGTCGGAGCCCAGCTCGACGGTGACCTTCTTCTCGTCCTTGCCGCGCATGAGCGTGATCTCGACCTTCTCGCCCACCTCGTGGCTGCGCAGCGCGATGATCAGGCCGTCGGCGCTCGTAATCTCGTCGTCGCCCAACTTGGTGATGACGTCGCCCTCTTGGATGCCGGCCTTGGCGGCGGGACCGTCCTCGACGACGCTCGCCACATACGCGCCGCTATCGGTGCTCAGTTTGTTGGTGCGAGCGTTGAGCGCGTTGACGCTCGAAAGCGTGGCCCCCAGGTACGGGTGCACCGGCGTCTTACCGCCGATGATCTGGTCGGCAATGTTCTTGGCGTAGTTAACCGGAATGGCAAAGCCCACGCCCGAGCTGGAGCCCGAATAGCTTTCGATAAGCGAGTTAATACCCACGAGCTCGCCGTTGTCGTTGACGAGCGCGCCGCCGGAGTTGCCCGGGTTGATGGCAGCATCGGTCTGGATCATGTTGGCATAGATGGTGTTACCGTTGGTAGAGCTCATGGCCGTGGAGCGATACAGCGCCGACACAATGCCCGTGGAGACAGACTGCTCGTTGCCGAACGGCGAACCGATGGCCATAACCCACTCGCCCACGTTGAGCTTGGAAGAGTCGCCGATCTCGATCGGCGTGAGCTTGGAGGCGTCGGCGTCCTTGAGCTTGATGACGGCCAGGTCGCTCGAAGCATCGTTGCCCACGAACTCGGCCTCGTAGGTGGTGCCGTCGTCCATGGTCACCACGTACTGGTCATAGCCATCGACCACGTGGTTGTTGGTGAGAATGTGGCCCTCGGTATCGAGCACAACGCCCGAACCGACGCTGCCCGAGCTGTCCGACTCGTCGGCAGACTGCGAAAGCGAGCCATTCTGGCTACCGCTCGAAGTGGCGGTAATGGAAACGACGGAGGGCAGGGCCTTGGCAGAAACGGCCTCGGCCAGCGTGGTGTCCTCGGAGTCGATCGTGATCTTTTGCGTCGATGAACCCGAAGCGCCCGCCGTCACGGCATTCTTTCCGCCGCCAATGTTGAGCGTGCCGCTCATAATGAGCGCAATGACCAGCAGGGCGCCGCAGGCGCAGCCGGCAAGTGCCGTAATAAAGATCGGCAGCTTTTTGGTCTTGGTCTTGACCACCGTGTGCTTGTTCACGACCTGCTGGCCACCCAGCGGCTGGCCGGTCTGCGTGTCGTAGGCCTGCACGTAAGGAATGTTGTTGCCATCGGCAGGCGTCGACTCTACCTGCACACGCGGCTGCTGTTGGGTCTCGCCGGCGTTGCCCGCATCCTGGGGACGCTGGGAATCGTACTCGCTCATAGCTGCGATCCTTTCGTCAAATAACCAAAGGCCCGCCAAACATGTGGCGGGCCATCATTGTTCACGTTGAGTTGTACCCCAATATGCGGGTGCACGTGTATGAGAACGCAATCTTTTAGGAAGGCTTAAGTTCTGTTGCAGGCCCAAAAGGACCCGGCCTGCGGCAAAACCACCACAAAGGTGCCTGTCCCCTTTGTGGTGAAAAGCTAGTCCTTAAACAGATAGCCCACGCCGCGGACGGTGGTGATGTGTGCCGCGATCTGCGGGCCCACCTTGGAGCGGATGCGTCGAATGTGCACGTCGACGGTGCGCGTGCCGCCGCAGTACTCAAAGCCCCACACGCGGTGCAGCAGCACCTCGCGGCTGTAAGCACGGTTGGGGTGCGTCGCCAAAAAGCTCAGCAGCGAGTACTCCATCAGCGTCAGGTCAATGGGCTCGTTATCGAGTGTCACCTGATAGGTAGCCAGGTTGATCTCGAGGTTATCGATGTTGAGCACATCGTCGGCGGTAACGGTCTCCTCCTCGCCCATCAGACGCTGCGCACGAGCCTTGAGCTCGTTGGGTGTCGCCGTGGGGCATACAAAGTCGGCATGCGCGTGATTCGGCAGACGCAGGGTGCCGAGCGCCTCGTCGTCGACGATCACCAGCATGGGGACGCCGCCGCGATCGTCAAGCCACTTGGCAATCTGATCGATGCGGTCGCTGCGAATGCCATCGGAATCGAGGATCAGCAGGTCAAAGTCGTGCGCCGCAGTCGGCGAATCGGGAGTAGCCAAGCTCACCTCGACACCCAGGGTGGTCGTCAAGCTGCGGGCAAACTCGTGGAAGCGGGTCGTGCGCGCCATGAACAGGGCACTCTTTTCGGACATATCGGCCTCCAAAGAAATGAGCTCAATCGTACTGGAACAAGCCAGCGCGATTAGGAGTTCGCCAAGTAGTGCTTGATCTCCCACTCGGTGATCGTGGACTCAAACTTATGCCACTCGTCGCGCTTCTTTTTGAGGAAGAAGCTGTGGATGTGCTCGCCGAGGGCATCCTTCATAAACTGCGAGTCCTCAAACACGTCGAGCGCCTCTTTGAGCGAGCGCGGCAGCGGCGTGTAGCCGGCCTCGACCATCTGACGGTCGGTAAGCTTGAGCGTCTCGGCCGTGGCCTCGGGCGGGAGCTCCAGCTTGCGCTCGATGCCGTCCAGACCAGCCGCCAGCGTGACGGCGTTGACCAGATACGGGTTGGCCATGGGGTCGGGGCTACGAAGCTCGATGCGCGTGGACAGCTGCTTGCCGGGCTTGTAGACCGGGATGCGGACCATACTCGCGCGGTTGCGCAGGCCCCACGTGGCGTACTGCGGCACGGAGTCGCCGCCCGTGGTGATGCGCTTGTACGAGTTGACCGTGGGGTTGGTGATGGCGCTGATCTCGCGCGCGTGTGCCAGAATGCCGGCCATGTAGTGCTTGGCGATATCGGAGAGATGGTACTTCTCGTCGTCCTCGCCCCAAAAGACGTTGTTGCCGTCGTGGTCGAACAGCGACTGATGCAAAAACATGGCGCTGCCGTCCTCGCCCGCCAACGGCTTGGGCATAAAGGAGGCATGGCAACCGCTCTCGTAGGCCTGCTGCTTAATGATGAGTTTGGCCGTAGTGATGGCGTCGGACATGCTCAGGGCCTCGGCGTGGCGCAGGCTCATGCCGTGCTGCGAGCGGCCGGCAGCGTGGAAGGTGTACTCCACGGGCACGGACATCTTCTCGAGCGTGAGGACCGTGTTGCGGCGCAGGTCGCGGGCGGCATCGCTCACCGAAAGATCGAAGTAGCCCACGTTGTCGAGCGGCTCGGGGGTGTGCTCGTCGGGGAAGTAGTAATACTCCAGCTCGGCGCCCACGTTGAGCAGATAGCCAGCCTTCTCGGCCTTGCGGAACATGCGGCGCAGGGCATCGCGCGGGTCGCCGGCAAACGGCTTGCGATCGGGAGTGCACACGTCGCAGAACACACGGGCGACGCCGTTGTGGCTCGGGCGCCACGGCAGGATCTGGAAGGTCGAAGCATCGGGAAACGCCAGCATATCGGCTTCCTCGGGCGTGGCAAAGCCTTCGATGGCGGAGCCGTCAAAGCCAATACCCTCCTCAAAAGCGACCTCGAGGTCCTCGGGGCTAATAGCAAAGTTCTTAAGGCGGCCGAGAATGTCGACAAACCACAGACGCACAAAGCGGATGTCACGCTGCTCTACGGAGCGGAGTACGTAATCGATGTTCTGCTGGTTCATGTCGCTCCCCTTTCTTTCGGGCGGGTTTCGACTGGAATATATCGCAGATACTATCGCAGAAAAATGTTTCCGCAGGGTTAAAGCGTATCAAGCGCTCAAAAAACGTGCGCGCAGGCGGGTGCCAAGCACGAACAGACCGACTCGGACAGGCGGCTAGCGCGAGGTCGAAGCGCGGTGTTCGATGTGGCCGGGAATCTCGATGCGTTTGGGCGCCAGCTTTGCGGCCTCGCCCACCGTAGTGGTGACGACGTCGATGCGCTCGGAGAGGCGCTCGACTACGCGCTCGGCAATGGTAAGGGTATCCTGCGCGGCCGTGGTGACTCCGCCAAAGAGCACGTGGTTCCAGGGATAGTCGTCAAACGTCGCGATTTTGAGCCCTGCCGGCAGCGAGGGGCCAAGCTGGGCCAGCGCCTCGGTCAGGCGAAAGAAGACCAGGCCGTTGACGGCAATGAGGCCGAGCTTTTTGCCTGCATAGCCGCGGATGGTCTCGTCCAAGCGGCTGACGCCCGTGGCGCCACCGTCGGCCAGGGTGACGACCTCGCCCGCAAGGCCGCGGTGCGAAAGCTCGTCAGTAAAGGCCTCGGCGCGCTCGCGACGCACGGGGCTGTCGTCGCTTGCCTCGGTGAGCAGGCACAGGCGCTCGCTGCCCGCAGAGGCCAAGGCGTCTACCAGGCCGGCGACCAGCTCGCGGTTGTTAGATGTCACCAGATCGACACCGCCGGCGGCAACGTCGCGGTCGAGCAGCACGACGGGCAGGCGTCCCGCTGCCGCGGCGATCGCCTCGTCATTGCCTCCGCAGGTTTTGACGACCAGACCGTCCACGCCAGCGTCGATAAGCCTGGTGAGCGACTCGGCCTCCTTGGCGGGATCGTTGCCGCTAATGGCCGTCATAAGCGAGCAGCCGCGCGCGGCGGCGCTGGCGGAAAGCCCTTCGAGCATGGCGCTCGAGAACGGGTTGGCGATGTCAGCCAGAATCACGCCAATGAGGTTCGTACGCGAGCTGCGCAGATTGCGCGCGGCGGCACGTGGGCGATAGCCGGTGCGCTCGATAACCGCGGCGATGCGAGCACGGGTTTCCTCGGTCATCTGCCCGGGGCGGTTATTGAGATAGCGCGAGACCGTGGCTGGACTCACACCCGCCTCGGCGGCAATGTCCTTGATTCTCATCTGCGCCATAGCGCACCCCGTTTCCCAATGTCGGCAGTCTGAGCCATTTTAGGCATTTTTTTAAAAATCTCGGTTGCAAAACGCTGTAGGTAAGCAGCGTCGTTTTTGCGTCTCGAGCAGATGCGATGATGGGCTAGATAGACGAGTCTTTAGGCAGCTCAAAATAGTCGGGATGCAAGGCAATAACCGGGCCCTGCTCCTCGGGCATCAGGTGCAAGTGCGTCTCTGCCAGATAACTCGCCGCATCGGTATCGCCCCTCTTAATGGCCTCGAGAATCCGGCGATGCTGCCGACGAATCGGCTCCCAATCCAGATCCTGCGACACCATACGCAACCAGTTGTATCGCTCAAAATGCGTGTTGATGCTCTTCATCCAATCCCACAACATGTGACGACCGGCAATCACAAAACACGTCTCATGGAACAGGTTATCCAGGTCAAAGAAGCGGCGCGTTTCGCCATGGTCGAGCGACTCGGACTCGGTAAGAATCTGCTCAAGCCGCTGCTTTTGCTCGGGCGAGGCGGCCGAACAGCATTTAATAAGCACGCTTCTCTCGAGCTTCTCGCGCAAGAAACAGGCATTCTCGGCACGCTCCATGCTGATTTTCGAGACATAGGTGCCGCTTTTGGGACGCGTTTCCACCAGCTCCTGCTCACGCAGGCGCACAAAGGACTCGCGAATGGGCGTGCGCCCGATTCCCGTCTCCTTTTCCAGACCAATCGCCGAAAGGCGCGTGCCGGGCTTGAGCTCGGCATAGATGATCTTGGACCGCAATGCGTTGTACGCCTGGTCTTGCAGGCTCTGATAATGCTGGTGCTGTTCCATAAAGCCCTCGGATAAACCCTCGGTTAATCGAATACCACCATGCAATACTATCGCATCCCCCGCCCCCTCATAAGTTGCGGTGGAATAGTTCCTGCTCAAGGCCTTCAGCAGCAAAAACAGGAACTATTCCACCGCAACTTCCAACAGTCTTTTTGGGACGGGGCTTTTTGGCCACCCCGGGCCGCAGGTCGGCCCCTTGCCACAAAAGGGGCCCATCTACTACGTTAACGTGGAGAGCCCAGACCATGCTGAAAAGTGCGAAAACAAAACCGCTGGTAGAGTGCTTATCGATTTTCAAAATAGCCGGCTACGGTTGACCTCTGCGGCTTAAACGTAGTAGATAGGCCCTATTCGTGGCACAGCACTACTCCATCACAAATTGGCACCGCAAAACCCGCGAGTAGCGCTTACTTTGCTATATCTCACTATACTTTGCTATATCTTGCTATACTTTGCTATATCTTGCTATATCTTGAGCAAAGGTGGCTCACATGCAAACAAACCCTTTTAAGCCCACAGCAGGTAAAACACCTCCCACGATTATCGGCCGCGAAGATGTACTCGAAGAATTCAGTGAAGGCCTCGCCAACGGGCCTGGTGCCCCGGGGCGCCTAATGCGCATAGCTGGCGTCCGTGGAACGGGCAAGACGGTCCTCCTTGACGAGTGCTCACGTTTGGCGCAAAGCCGTGGCTGGACGGTCATAAAAGAGGTCGCAACCGAGGGACTTTGCCAACGCATTCTCGAACAGCTGCAGCCCAAATTCCAGGCCAAACACGCCAGATTTGAGCCCACCGTAGCCGGCATATCCATCGGCAGCATAGATATTGAGCGAATCGGCCCATCGCTACGCGACGCCATGAGACAGACAATATCCAAGAATGGAAATGGCCTGCTCATCACTCTCGACGAGGTTCAAGACGCAGAGCTCGATGAGGTCCGAACGCTCTCCATTGCGATTCAGCAGGTTATCGGCGAAGACCTTGATATCGCCTTTGTTTTTGCTGGGCTGCCTTCGATGATTGAAAGCATCATCAACGGAAAGACACTTACGTTTTTGCGCCGTGCCCTCCCCTTTGACCTGAAGGCTGTGGCAGTAACCGAAGTGTCGTACTCCCTCGAGGAAACCATTGAAGCGTCTGGCATGGAGTTGCAGCCAGGTATTGCCGGCCAACTTGCCGAGGCAACGCAAGGCTATCCTTTCATGATCCAACTCGTTGGATACTACGCATGGCAGTTGGCGAGACGCGCACATACAGCGATTATTGGAGAAGAAGAAGCCGAGCGCGGCATTGCAACGGCACGCGAACGCTTCTGCGCCATGGTGATTGAGCCCGCGCTGCGGCGCATTCCGCCCACGTGCATCGCTTATCTGCTGAGCATGGCGTCTTTGGGGCAAACGAGCTCGACCAGCATGGTTGCCGATGCCCTAAACAAAACGCCTCAACAGGTGAGCTCCGTCCGCAGCCGCCTGTTAAGAGAATCGATTATCGAGGCCCCCTCGTACGGCAAGGTCTCATTTGCCATCCCCTACATGCGCAATTACCTCTACGAACACAAAGCCGAACTGGAAGTTGAACTGTAGAAGCGGTAACTGCCCTGCAAGACGAAAACCGTTTTCGTGCGGATTTATAGCAGACGCAAACGGTTTTCGTCTTGATTTGCGTACGGAATTAAGACGTAAATTGCGCTTTCGTACGCTTATTACCAGACGCAAATTGTTTTCGTCCGGCCATGCGTCCCCAATCTAGACGAAAAGAGCCCCGAGCTCGTATTGAACTGCATCCCAATTCTTGGACGGGCGCCGATGCCCTGATCTCTGCCATGTCGAGGTGCGAGATCAAATCCTTGGCGCGCTCGCCGGAGTGGTATGCCTTGTTCGGCGCCACCTTCCTGTAGAGCTTCTTGAGCTTCGCCTTCCCCTTGTTGCCCGGCGGCATCTCCGTCTCAGGTGGCAGCCCTAGGAAGGACAGGACGCCGGGCAGGTCGCACAGCATCACGTCCTCGATGTCGGCCTTGGCCGCCAGGTCGACGACTCTCTGCGCTGTCGGCGAGATGTTCGGGGTGCCGCTACCGCTCGCTGGTTCGGAAGCTGGCGGGCAGTAGCGGCAGTAGCGGTGTGGCTCGATAGGCCCGAATATCCGTAAGGAAGGTGCTCGCTCTCATATGTGCTGATATGCCTCGCCTCGCGAACCTTGGGATGCTTCCTGAGGTAATCCCTCAATTCGAGCCACTCTTTATGCTCATAACGCTTCGAAATCGTTTCCCCGTCGACAGTTTCCTTCACATAATGGTATGTTCGAACGCCTTCGAACTTGCCGAACCCGTTCTCGACGCTGAAGTTTCTGAACCAGCGCGAAAACCCATTCAGGTCCATGAAGTTGACTTGGGGATGCCTGTCTTTCGTTCGTTCGAATGAGTGGACGAGCGGAGTGCCTTTGACTTGTTCCAGGCCGAAGGCTTCCATTTCGCGGGCCTGCTCCTTTTTCCAGAATTCGAGATACGACGTCAGCGTCTCGCTTATCGAGATCCTCCGCACGCTTTTCTTGCTTTTGGGCGAGCGAACGCTTCGATCGGCCGCGAACTGCTGCTCAATGAGGATGCTTCTGTTCTCGACGGAGACATCGGACCACGTCATCCCGAGGGCTTCTGCCCTTCTCATGTCGGTGTCGAGCATGAGCATCACGCATGTGATGTGCGCGTCCGGTTCTCGATTGAGTAGGATGTCGAGTAGGCGAGCGGCCTGATGGTTCCTTCGCGGTTGTCGTGGAACTTTTTTGCGTACGAGCCGACGGTGTCCCTCGATTTTTGGACGTAGGTGCCGCTGTTGAGTTCTGCCTTGTAGGCTTCGAGTGCGGCGTCGACCTCTCGGCTTTTGGTGGTATGTATGGTCTGCCACGGCGAATAGCGGTATTTGCCCGTGACCGGATCCTTGCCGAGGCTGTGACGGTAGCGCCACGTGTATTTGTCGCGGCGTTGCTTCGTTCCTTTGCCTATGACGAGAGGTCGGTCGTTCATCGTGTTCCTTGCCTGAAGTGCCTGAGAATCGCGCTCGGTTGCGCGGAATGGCGCAAAGGGCTGGGGCGGGTGG